>OFGG01000358.1_pt1 | contig 40584 bp, 43 predicted proteins | sample 1521701 | NCBI WGS metagenome assembly OFGG01 (sample SAMEA3504081, study PRJEB24116) | mouse gut metagenome | biome: mouse gut; feature: mouse-associated habitat; material: faeces | place: Denmark | collected 2011
CAAGATCGGTTTCTGTTTTTGTTTCTGCTGGTGTTTCAGGTTCTGGCACAGACTCGGTTTCTGATGCCGTTTCGGTCTTTGGTATAGTCTCAGGTGCAGTTTCCTCTGTACTTTCAATGATGTTGCTTTCTGTAGTTTCCATACAGCCTCCTAGTCAAAAATGCGGAATAAAAAGTAAAGTATAATAAACCCAATGGCAGAGTACAAAAATACCTGCCATAGATTAATATCATAGCCTAACAGATTGATGCTGTTCGCCATGATGGTATAGCATAAATCAAAGATGCTTTTTACTGTAGAAATAAATGTCACCTCCCTATGAAACGTAAAACTATTACTGCAACTATAGATAATCCAATCAATGAAATAACAGAAGATGGCAGAAATCCAAAAATATTAGCAATAAAAGCAGGAAAATTTCCTAACAAAGCGATTGATGATTTCAAACCATCAAAAAATATACTTAATGCCTTTAATAAGTCTAAATCAGAATCAAATATGGGTTCATCCGGTTTGGGGATAGGTGTTATAATGGTTGTATCATCATCGGGATCGGGATCAGGTTCCGTCTTTTCAGGATCTGGATCATCAGGTGCAGGCTCGTATTCAGGCGGCATTGGATCGCCATCAGTGATTTCTGGAAAATATTCATCATTTTCAGCGTCAGCATTACCATAATCAGTAACTAAGTCGGCATTAAGTTTATAGATTCTCCCCCGGCAGAACTGACCATCTACAGTTCCAAAAGATTGAATGTACATGTATTTAACTACAAAGCCAAAACCGTTGGTTTTATTTAAACTGGATTTTGCAAGGGAAACCATGTCTTTTTGTTTAAATAAATATGATAGATCATTGCGTCGGATATTAGACACTGTAATTCCGGTATTTATATATGTAGATGCCCAAAAGCCCTCATAGAACTCACCGTATGCAGTAATCTTTACATATGCACCGTCAATGTCTTTTCTGTTAGTCCATTCTAATAAAATCCCAGCTTCGTCAGGTGTTATAAAGTTCCACTTTCCGTCATTATCTTTTTCAATGGTGTATTTAACTTTGTAATCACCTTTCAATGTTAAAAAATCTAAGTCCTTGTTATAGGGGGCATTGGGTTCTTTCTGCTCATTATCCAAGTAATCATCTTTTGTAAGGTCAAAATACCCGTTGTCTATATCAGATTTCAAATATTTAAGCCAATCACTACCATCAACATTTTTTATATTTACTAATCCAGAATACGTTATTTTAAAATCTGAAGCGCCGTTAGACATATACGTTGAGCCAGCATTTACATAGTAAACACCATTGTACACGGGTGCTAAAGAAAGTTTAGTTTCTGGCGGCCTAGTATTGTCGGCATTATAGTTCAATGTATAGATAGGTGATGTAGATAAATAAAATTTTGCAAATCCTTCTGATTGCAGCGAGAGATCTTTACAAAAGTATGTAATACAGACAAGCTTGCCATCTGTACAGATTCTGTGATCATAAAAATATTCTATTGAATGATTTAAACCCTTATAGGTATAAGAATAATAAACTTTAGAAGTGAAGTCCTTAGCATATGTTGTATCTTCAGCGTGGACAAGGGCAGGAGAGAGCAGTGGAACAGACAACAGCAGCAATAAGAGAAAAGCTGTTGTTCTCCTGAAGATAATTGACAAGTTACAACGTTTCAAAAAAACACCCCCAAATAAAATAAAGGAGCCGCACGACTCCTTTACAGTGAAACTTTAAACTACCGCTTGGCTGCCCCTTTAGCAGCGCGGAATACCCCGAAGCCGACACAGGCAAGACCGCATATCAGATAAACATTTAACGGATACTCTGTGAAGAGTCCCATGACGGACTTGACCAGATCAAGCGCTCCATCAACGCCGTTGACAGTTGTTGATGGCGTACTTGATGCAAGCACTAAGGACAATCCGGCAGATAATGGTCCATGCATAGCAACACCCCCTTTGCTGGAAATATTTATAAGTAAGTTTTTTACTTAGCTCTTTTAAAATATTTATTTCTTGCTGTCAGACAGAACAACCGATTCGACAGATCCCCAGCGGTTATACTGGACAATGATTTTAGACCCGATTGGGAACGATGCACACTGGTCATGCATGGGGCTTTTGCTGGATATGAAGATTGTATCAACCTCTCTGCCCTCAAAACGTTCGCGGCTGCCGGCATCACCGACACAGTGCAGTGTCAGACCGACTACGGGATTATTTGTCTTTTTGGATACATAATCAACCTTTTCTTTACCTACGATCTCTTTAACCATCTTTTTTCTCCTTTTTCTTCTCTTTCATGTAGATAAATGTTAACAGTTACCATGACGGACCAACAATCTTGCGGACTTCGGAAATGGAAAGTTTTAAGTCTTTAGTGTACTTCAAATTAATTCCCCAGTAGTCGAGCTTGAACACATCAACAGAATTGTGCTGTTCCTGTACCATGCATGTGAGCAGGTCATTAAAGCTCCCAAAATTTCCGACATTTGTTTCAATAGTCATGTTAATCCTCCTTAGTGAATAGGGCAGGAGAGCAGTGTACTCTCCATAGCCCTAAGTCCAATGAATCAGATATATGCTAAAATGTTTGGTTTTAGCACCTAAATTAATAATAATACAAAAATGTGCTTTTTTGCAACATGAAAATGTGCTAAAATTAAACACAAAAACTATGCTAATGTGCTAAAATTAAACAAAAGGTGGTGATATTTCTTGTACGTAGAAACATTCAAGGAAAAGTTAACAGAAGCAAGAAAAAATACAGGTTTTACACAAAAAGAAGTATCTAAAGAACTTAATATTCCACGAAGCACATTAGCAAATTATGAATGCGGAAGAACAGAGCCAGACTTAGAAACACTCGCAAAATTAGCAGACTTTTATGAAGTAAGTATTGATTGGCTTTTAGGAACCAAAGAAAATAATAAAGTATAATGTAAGAAACTAATTGGTATTGCATATCCATGATTTTGTATATATTGTACAAATTAAAATCAGTTCTCGAACCAGATCACACCAGCTATCAGATAAATTTATACAAAGACAGGTCTGGACCTTCGGTCCCCGACCTGCAACGACAAACAGTTAAAACTGTTTGCGACCAGTACCCATATGGTACAGGTCGCCCGAAGGGTCCCACCCTTACCGGGTCATTTCCCGGCTGTCTTTATGGTGTGGAATGGTATGGGGCGCGTAAAGGGCAAAAGCCCGCTGATGCGGACTTTATACGCGCATAGATTATTAAAAAAAGTTAAGCACTTTTGTTTGTCTCCCTTCATTAGCTAAACAGGCTTTTGCCAGATGCAGAAGCTGAAGGCTCAGTCAGACTAAAGACAGAGGAATAAAAAGTTAAGCACTTTTGTTTGTCTCCCTTCGTTAGCTAAACAGGCTTTTATCAGATGCAGAAGCGGGGGATTCAATCAGACCGAAGGTAGAAAAATAAATAAGTTAATTAAATTCAACCATGAAAAATTCACGGCATCTGTCAGCTTTGTATTCGTACACAAGAAGAATATATTTTCCGCCTGTTCTTGTAGGCGTGTCCAGTATTTCAGCTATGATATTTTCCGGGTCCCGGTCTAATGACAAGTCAAGGATATAGCCTATATAGTCTACAGCTTCCTTCCCCGAGCTGCACGAGAGTGCATTGCATCCGTTATGGTATACGGTAAGTTTTCCTTTTTCTATTTTTTCCAGATAGTCCATGTTTAGTTCCTCCTTTTTTCTTTGCAGGAGAGTGATATCTAACTATTCGCAAAAGCATACTTTAATGAATAGTTATAGGTTTTTTTAATCTATTTTATACTAAAATCATATAATATAAATAAATCTGCTATAAATTAATTTCTCACTTCTTTCCGGTACACATTAAAATCCCCCTATTTCTACCACTATTATAAATTCCATTCAAAATTCATGTGCAAGATATATCATAAATTAATGATTATAGACAATTTCAATCATGTTTCCTAAATCTACTATAAAAACAATCTATCCGTTTTTCTTGCTTAATGTACTATTAAATCATATGACTTTTCCAAAAAGAATTTTTAATGAATAATAATTGAATTTTCTCACTTTTATTATTGAATAATCGTTGAGTTAACAAGTTTCTTGTGCTATGATGGAAAACAAATTAATCTTCTAAAATTTCTATATGAGGAGGCAAAATGAAATGGAAAAAATACTTAATTCAGTTTTAGATGCGGTGCGGTTTGATGCGATTATGAAATTAAAGAATGTAGATAATATATCAAATCATCAGCAAAATCAGGTGATTGACGCAGCAAAAACTATAATGAAGCTCGCTGATCTTGCACGAAAAGAAGGTCTGCTTGCCTTGGAGGATATGATTGATACGATAACCTCTGACTATTTGAAGCAGCTTATCATCTTGGTGGTAGATGGAACATTTCCTGAGATTATTATTGAAATTGCCACAAATATTTATTGGACAAATGCGTCAGATGGTGTAAATTCTATGGTTGATTATATCTATCTTAGAGGCATACTCAGTATTCAAAACGGAGAAAATCTCAGAGTACTTGATAAACTCCTCATGAGCCTGATGCCGCCTAAACTGTGCCAAGAATATCTCGCGCAGATGGAACTTCTGCATCAGAATGAAGAGGTACAAAATTCGTTCAATATCCACCCTGCTTTTCAGAATGATTCCGGAATTTGGGAATCCATTCATAACCTTGAAAACATCATCAAACGTTTGCCCAACCGTTCTATACAGCGGTTATTACGTGAACTAGATCATCAACATCTGGCTATTTGTATCTATGTACTCCAACAGGAGGTACGAAAAAGAATTTTAGAGAATCTCAGTACCGGATTGGCGAATGCTATTATGGAGGACGTCGCATTCTGCGAGTCAGTCAGCGAAAAAGATGCCGCCTCAAGTATACTGAAAGTGCTGGATACAATTAATTTTTTATTGGAAACCGGAGAAATCATTGTGCCAGACGGCATGTAAAAATACAAAAAGAGCTTATCGGGAAGCAATGGCGCTCTCCTCCGATAAGCTCTTTTGAAGATATATTTAATCTTCGCTGCTTTTTTTCACTTGTGATTTTTCATCGTTTTTGCTGACCTGTTTTTTCTCATGGCCCTTTACTAGAATCTTCGTAATCTCAGGAAAGGGTTTTTTCACGTTTGCCGGAAAATCAACATATTTTTTAGAGCCGGTATCAATGTATAACAGCCTTAGATACTTTCCTGTCTCCGGGGATAAATTTCTGGCTGTCAGCCGTGACTCAATAAGTGATTTCATGAAAGCAAACAATATGGCGAAAATTGGTACACCGATAATCATGCCAAAGATTCCCCAGATTCCGCCAAAAAACGTGATGGAGAATATAACCCAGAAACTTGACAATCCAGTTGAACTTCCCAAAATCTTTGGTCCGATAATATTTCCATCAACCTGCTGTAGAATAATTACAAAAATTGCAAAATAAACTGCTTTCAGCGGGTCAACAAAGAGAATCAACAGTATAGAAGGAATGGCACCCAAAAAAGGACCAAAAAATGGTATAATGTTTGTGACGCCGATGATAACACTGATTAATACACAAAACGGCATTCCTAAGATACTGGTGATCACAAAACACAGAATACCGATGATAATGGAGTCTAATATTTTTCCAACAAAGAATCCGCCAAAAGTTTTGTGTGCAAAACGGACATTGCTGATAAAACGGTTTGCACTCTCAACAGAACAAACGGCATAGACTATTTTTTTTGCTTGCGCAGCAAACAGTTCTTTGCTTGACAGCAAATAAATCGAGATAATAAAACCAATCAATAAATTCCATACCGCTTTAAATATAGAGTAAACGCTCATTGACACAGAAGTTATAACATTGACAACGTTGCTCAGTTGCGATAACATTTTGGTTACGTTATTGACACTATTGAGCTGCGGGAGTACTGTTGTGTTGATGAAGGTCGTTAAATCCATAGAGGACTGATTGATAAATTCGATTACACTCTTTTCAAATTCTGGATTATCGCCAAGAAGTTTTGATATCCACAAAATAATTGTATTAATATAATTTGGAAACTGCTCTAAAATTGTTCGGATACTATTGTAAATCTGAGGAATTACAATAGAGAAAAATGCATAAATTGCCCATAAAACTAACACTTCTGTAATAATGATGGATAAAAAACGCTTATGCCCCTTTTTGTGGCCAATTTTAAAAAAGTCAAATAAGGGTGTTGTAATATTTCGTTCTGTCGCATTGACAAGCGGTGCTATTAAATATGCAAGTATAAAGCCATCAATGACAGGCATTAATACTACAAATAAATTTTTCAGCGTCAATGACAGACTGTCCAAATGGAAAATGACATAATAACTTGCAAATCCGCCCAGAACGACAAAAAAGGCTGTCAGTCCCCACTTTAAATAGTCTTTGTTGTTTTTCATTTCTTTCACTACTCTCCTATCCTTTGCCATGATTCACTTTTCGCAAAACCCAAATTTGTTTTATTCTTTTGTTGGAAAATATTGAAAAGTGTTATAAAATGATTATAGCATAATATATAGGATAATTATACTAAAGTTTTGTAAATTCTATTAAATTTCAGAACTGTAGATCGTGAAAAAATCATCTATAAAGGAGTTGTATAAACTTGGAAAAAACGAATAAAACAACCACTACATATCATGATGAAGTAAACAAAAAAAATATACTACATTTAAGAGAACTGCTGGATACGCTCCCCCCCTTTTGCGGACAATATTTCAGAGGTATGCAGGAGTATATATCAAGCAGGACGCGCGTTGCTTATGCCTATGACATCCGCGTATTTTTTGAGTATCTTCATGATAGTAATCCTGTATTCAAAAAAACGCCAATCAAAGAATACCGGCTTGAAATCCTAGACCAGATTACGCGCATGGATATTGAAGAATATCTTGAGCATTGCGCATATTACACCAAGGATGGCAAAGAATATATGAATGACGAGCGTGGCAAGGCGAGAAAACTCGCATCTCTGAGAAGCTTCTACAACTATTTCTTTAAAAACGAAATGATAGAGAAAAATCCGGCAGCGCTTGTCCAAATGCCCAAACTGCACGAAAAGGAAATCATACGGCTTGACCCTGACGAGGTTGCAATTCTGCTTGACACTGTAGAAACAGGCGAAAAGCTTACCAAGAAGCAATTGCAATACCATCAAAAAAATAAACTGCGTGATATTGCACTGCTTACCTTGATGCTTGGAACCGGGATTCGTGTATCTGAGTGCGTCGGCATTGATTTACAAGATCTAGATTTCAAAAATAATGGTGTAAAAATACGGCGCAAGGGCGGATACGAAGCTGTTATATACTTTGGCGAGGAGGTTGAAATCGCGCTGCTGGACTATCTCGAGCAGCGCTCTGCCATGACACCCGTCGAAGGACATGAAAACGCTCTGTTCCTGTCTATGCAGAATAAACGAATCACTGTGCGCGCCGTGGAAAATCTCGTCAAGAAATATGCATCTGTGGTAACATCCCTGAAAAAAATTACGCCTCATAAGCTGAGAAGTACCTATGGCACGACGCTCTACAGGGAAACTGGAGACATTTATCTTGTGGCGGATGTACTGGGGCACAAGGACGTAAATACCACCAGAAAGCACTATGCTGCTCTTGAGGAGGACAGGCGCCGTCAGGCAGCCAAAGCTGTGACATTAAGAGAAAAACGAATCTAGCCAGGCAGTATTTTATACCAATTTATTATTCCAATTCGGTGGAATAATAAGGGATAATAATATAACTTCCGGCAACTATTTTCTCAGAGGTCAGATTGTTTACTTTTTTTATTTCTGAGACATATTCCCGTGTATTTTTATAGTACGCCGAATCAAAATGATCATTTGCAATAGACCATAATGTGTCCCCGTTTGTGATTTCAATACTCTTGTAGTATTTGTAAGCGGGTTCATGTACCCTGTCATTTGCCTCTGTCGAAAAAGAAATGAGCAGAATAGACAGCGTTATCACGGTTACGACAGAGATTGACAAGGCAAGTATATGCAGTTTTACTTGATTAAGACGCTTTTGTCTGTTGATCAGTGCTCTTGTTACGTAGTTTGTATTCATCATAAAACATTTCTCCTTTGCAGTGTGGAAGGCGAACATTAATTCCAAACAAAAATTCCGAACAGCTGTTTAAAGCAGATTATACAGAACAAATTTTTGCTTGTCAAGGTTTATTTCAAAAATTTCCAAACAATTTTTCAGAATATACGTTTGCATTCTGGGGCATAATGTGTTATGATGATAAAGAAGATATATCTATTAAAATTTAGGAGGAGATACATATGGCATATGGAAAAATAACAGTAAAACAGAAAGAGATATTGGAGTTTATCAAGGCAGAGATTCTCAGAAAAGGATATCCTCCATCAGTTCGGGAGATTTGCGAGGCAGTGAATCTCAAGTCTACTTCTTCTGTTCATTCACATCTTGAGACACTTGAGAAAAACGGATATATTAGAAGAGATCCGACGAAACCCCGTGCGATTGAGATTATGGATGACAGCTTCCAGATGGTAAGGCATGAGATGACAAGCGTCCCAATTATTGGAACAGTGGCTGCCGGACTTCCGATTCTTGCGGAACAGAATATTGAGGGGTATTTCCCTATTCCTGCGGAGATGGTGCCGGCTGGTGAATCATTCGTGTTAAAAGTAAAAGGGGACAGCATGATCAATGCTGGTATCTTTAATGGAGACCGTATCTTTATCCACGTATGCAATACCGCAGAGAATGGTGATACTGTGGTTGCTTTGGTCGATGACTCCGCAACCGTTAAGACATATTATAAAGAGGATGGACATTACAGACTTCAGCCAGAAAACGACACGATGGAGCCTATTATCTTGGACGAAGTCGAAATCTTGGGCAAAGTTTACGGTGTTTTTCGTTTATATCATTAAATCAGTTTCTATGGATAATGATTTTCATCAAAACAATAAAACGAAAAATAAGACAATGGTCGAAAGATTCTATTTTTGGCCATTGTCTTATCAACAGATATTTATTATGGTGTTACGCTTGAGGCTGAACAGTTTTTTACAGCGAATGTGCATCTACGGCTTTTCCATCGCGCCAAATTCGTTCTAAATCATAGAATCCACGGCTCTCTTTGTCAAAAATATGCACAAGAATATCACTGTAGTCCATCAAGATCCAGTTTGCGGTATTGTAGCCTTCAATGTTTTTGGGATAAATCCCATTCTTTGACAGCTTTTCTTCGACATGATCTGATAATGCTTGAAGCTGGCTTGTATTGGTGCCGTTTGTGATAATAAAGTAGTCTGCAATCGTTGACACCTCACTGATATCAATGATTTGGATATTTTCTGCTTTCTTATCCTCGAGAGCATCAATGATTGTTTTTAAGATATCGTTTAGACGGTTCAAATAACAGTTCCTCCTTTAAGTTGCAAATATTGTGTTGATAGTACGATTAACAGTTCAGTGCCTTTGACTGATAAGGCACTGTCACAGCGGTTCTCACATAACTGTCATACGTAGTCTGCGTCATTTTATCAATGGGGTTTCCTTTTGATTCTAGGAATTTTAATGTATTGGACAGTATCTTTTCCATTGCCTTGTCAATATCGACAAATGCGAGCTGCCGTATTAAATTAAGCTCTGGAACTGGAGTGCGGGAAGGTTCAATATAGTCTGCTATAAATATAATCTTTTCAAGGAGTGACATATCTGGACGCCCGGTAGTATGCCAAGTAATTGCCTGAAGAATATCATTGTCCTCGATTTTAAATTTTGTCTGTGCGATATAAGCGCCTACTTTGCCATGCAAAAGGTAGGGATGGCTTTTTTCAAAACTGCTGCAGGAAAGGTTATTTTTCTCGCATATACGAAGTTTTTTGTTATTGTCCATACACTTTGCACAGTCATGTAAAAGCCCTGCAAGTTCAGCCCTTTTTATGAAGTTAGAATTACTCGGATCAGGATTGTACCGCATTGCCATCGCTACGGCTGTAGAAGCTACGCCAAGTGTGTGATGATAGCGGTCTTTGGTTAGATGTTTTTTTAAATACTTCTTAATCTTCTTCATATAAATGCTCCTGTTCTATATAGTATACAACCTTCGGCGGCACCAAATCGTGAATCGGCATTCCCTGCCTGACTTTTGCTCTGATCTCAGTAGAGGATACATCCCATTTGGGGCTATTGAGATAAACAATGTCTGCGCCCAGCTTGGACAGCGCATCTCCTTTTTGGCGGATCGAGTCAATTGTATAGTCATCTCTCACTGCGCAGACCAATGTAGTTAGTTCAAAGATCAGTTCAGGACACCGCCACTGCTCAAGCTGAAATAAAGAATCTGCCCCAATGATAAAGAAATATTGCGTATCTGGGTCGGACTTCTTCAAATCCTGCAAAGTCTCAAAAGTATAGGTATTGCCTGCTTTTTGCGCTTCAATGAATGACAGCTCAAATTGTGGATATTCTTCGATTGCCAGTGCTACCATGTCAACCCGCTTCTGCGTCTCTAAAACATTGCTTTTCATATATGATGTTCCACTTGGCATAAAGAGAACTTTATCCAGCAAAATCTGTTCCTGCGCTGTTAAGGCTAACCGCAGATGTCCATAATGAATGGGATTGAAGGTACCTCCCATAATGCCAACACGATTTCCCATGAATGTCCTCCATCTTATTTGGGTAAGATTATTTTAGGATCTTGTTTGAAGGGTTTATATAATACAATTTTTTTGCCGATTACTTGCACGACTTGTGACTGTGTGCGCTCAGCAACAACGTTTGCAATTTCTTTTGGATCATCTATGCAGTTTTTTAATACTGCTATTTTTATCAGTTCATGTGTATTGAATACCTCTGAAATCGCCTCAACATTTTCTGGTGTTACAGACGATTTGCCAATCTGAAATACTGGCTCAATATTCATTGCCAGCCCTTTTAAATAGGATCTCTGTTTGCTCGTCATGGTGTGTTTCCTTTCTTCGATTCGATTATTCCTTGTAATAGCTAAATGCCAGACCATACATCCGCACTGTATCGCCCTCTTGAATGCCAAGCGCTTCTAGTTCGTCCAGTATGCCGTTATCCTTGAGGAACTGCTGGAAAAATTTAAATCCGCGCTCAGACTCCAGATTGGTATATCCAAGCATTTTTTCAATACGGGGACCTTCGACGATGTATGTGTTTTCTTTCTGATCGTATTCAACCGTATAAGGCTCATTTCCCACAACAATCTCCGTATCAGGATTGAACTCGGCCTCGAAAATGACTGGCGGTTCGTCAATCTCTGCAAGCATGTTCGCTACATGGTATAAAAGCTCTTGTAAACCTTGGCCGGATACTGCTGATATCGGAAATACTTTGATGCCTTTTGGTTCAAACTCATTTTTGATTCGTTCAATCGGATCTTCACCGTTTTCACTATAGACGGCATCTATTTTATTGGCGGCAATCACCTGTGGTCTGTGGGCGATATCAGCGTTGTAGGCTTCTAGTTCCTTGTGAATCGCATAGATATCCGCAACAGGGTCCCGTCCTTCTGTGGAGGCGGCGTCAACAAGATGAATCAGAACTTTTGTACGCTCTATGTGCCTGAGAAATTCATGTCCCAGTCCAACGCCCTCAGAGGCACCCTCGATAAGTCCCGGGATATCAGCAATGACAAATCCTTTTCCGCCCTCGAGGTCTACGACACCGAGATTGGGATTGAGTGTTGTGAAATGATAATTGGCAATCTTTGGTCTTGCATTTGTGACACGGGACAACAGTGTGGATTTTCCAACATTCGGAAATCCTACAAGCCCTACATCTGCGATTACCTTTAATTCAAGAAACAGGTTTAGTTCTTTGGAAGGCTGTCCCGGCTGGGCATACTTGGGCGCCTGCATGGTTGAGGTGGCATAATGCTGATTGCCGTTTCCGCCTTTTCCACCGCTCAAGATTGTCTGTCTGCGATTTTCACCTGACATATCAGCAATAATTCTGCCTGATTCTAATTCCTTGATGACGGTTCCTTCTGGTACTTTTACAATGATATCTGCTCCGTTTTTTCCGCGGCAGTTTCTCTTGCCGCCTTGTTCTCCGTCCTGAGCACAGTATTTTCTGATATGGCGGAAGTCTGTCAAGGTATTTAGTCCTTCGTCTACTTCGAAAATCACACTTCCGCCATTGCCGCCATCGCCGCCATCAGGGCCGCCGTTCGGTACGTATTTTTCGCGCCGGAAGGACACATGTCCGTCTCCTCCTTTGCCGCTTCTGATATATATTTTGGCTCTATCTGCAAACATTAATTTCAACCTTTCTTTTCTGACAATCATATGCAAAAGGCTTCAGGTGAAACCTGAAGCCTTAGTAAATCCGTAAGTATGACTCTATTTCTCCTCTACAGGATAAACGGAAGCCTGCTTTCTATCTCTTCCTTTTCTCTCGAATCTGAGTACACCGTCAACCAATGCAAACAATGTATCATCTCCGCCGATCCCAACATTTACGCCCGGATGAATCTTTGTACCGCGCTGTCTATATAAAATGTTGCCTGCCTTTACGAACTGACCATCTGCTCTTTTCGCACCTAATCTTTTCGACTCGGAATCTCTGCCGTTCTTTGTAGAACCAACTCCCTTTTTATGAGCAAAAAACTGAAGATTTAACTTCATCATGGTATTACACCTCCTTGATTATGAGTTCGAAAAAACGCTTTTCTTTCAAAAAAGGTCTTTTTCGTTTACCGTAGTTTTGTTCGATTTCTTTTAAACCCATTACCAAAGAATCCATCAAGAGCTTTGTCTTGTCATTAATTTCATCGGGAAACTGACATTCGATATAGCCTTCACTCTCATCACTCTCTGTAATCATATGCTCATTCGCCAGCACTTCGATGGCATTGAGCGTATTAATGACCAGAATAGAAATGGAGGCACATACGATATCTTTTCCTGACCGTCCAAAGCCTGCATGACCCATACAGGTAAATCCTTTATAACTGTCACTGGATTTAAAAATTACAATCGTAGTCATAATATTTCACTAACAACATCTATTAAGCGTTGATCTTATCAATCTTAACCTGTGTGTATGCTTGTCTATGACCGTTTTTCTTGTGATAGCCTGTCTTTCTCTTGTACTTGTAAACGATGACTTTTCTGCTTCTTCCCTGCTCCAGAACGGTAGCGGAAACAGATGCATTCGCTACATCAGCGCCTACTTTGAGAGAATCATTGCTAACAGCAATAACATTGTCAAAAGTTACAGTGTTTCCAGCTTCTACATCAAGCTTTTCTACCTTGATTACATCTCCCTCGGAAACCTTGTACTGCTTTCCACCTGTTGCAATAATTGCGTACATATTGCACCTCCTAAATAATTACTCGCTAACTTTGGTGGTATCTTAGATACACTTGAACCTAATTATGCGGCATACTCATATATAGTAGCATTGTTGGGGGCGCTTGTCAATGCTTTTTTCAGAATCTATTTTGTCTGTCTATTTTGTTTGTTTGATCTGGATTTACAATGAAGCTGCATGGAACGAAAGTTCAAAAGATGTCCCTTTCTCGCAGACAATCTTGATTTTGTTCCGCCCCTTTTTCAAATCCAATGTGCACTGTTGTTCTGTAGCTGGTGCTGCGTCAGAGACAGTGGATTTTGGGGCGGCGCTGTCCTGCTCTGCCAATAGAACGCTGGCATCGCCGGGCGGTACGAAGATTAGTTTCGCTTTGCCGTCTGTCACTTGCAGTGTATAATACATCTGTATTGTCACATCTTCGGAAGCACTGTATTTCCAGACAGTCTCCATACCTGTCATTTTGCTGCATGATATTGTGGTGATTCCATCATGCACAGTTTGATAGTATTTCAATTTGTTTACAGCGTTCAGTTCACTGGCAATGAGCTTCTCATTCTCATAGACATACGCGGGCAAAAGAATTGTTCCTGCTATGATGATGCCAAATATAACAGCATATATAAAAATACAGATACCGATGATAATAGGCAGTTTCTTTTTCATATTAGCTCTCCCCAAGCTGTTCTGCCAGCGATTTTGTGGTCTTTCTGCGCGTGATTTCTACAAGTCCGAGCGCGGTGAGATCAACGATTGTGGTCTGAATAGGGTCCTTTTTTGCCAAAACCCTTAACTCCTGCAACAGTGCATCTATAAAACGCTGCTCTTCCATATTGATAAAGTCAATTAAAATCATACCTGCCAGATTTCTGAGCCGCATCTGGCGCATAATTTCGTTTGCTGCTTCGAGATTAATCTGGTAAATATATTCCGCAGATTCTTTCTTTGTGACATTTTTCCCGGAATTGACATCTATGACATACATAGCTTCTGTTTTGTCTATGATGAGGTAGGCACCGGATTTTAGCCATACTTTTCTGGAGAGCAGCTCCGACAAGTGTGTTTCTACGCGGTACAGTTTTTGTAATGGATAGGAAGTATCCTGATACAAGGAAATAGCTGCGGACTGTTCTGGCATATAAAGCGCCGCAAAGTCTTTTAGTTCGTCGTATAAGGCACAATGATCTGTAACTACCTGCTGATAAGTAAAGCCCTCGTCCCGCAGCTTTGTCAGATATAGAGGCGGCGACTGCCAAATGCGGCTGAAACATGTCCGGTGAATGCCCTCTTGAAGCAGTGCCGTCATTCGCTGGTTTAGATAAAGAATTTCTTCTTTGACAGGCTGCAAGCAGTCGGCGGCTTCCGCCGTTTCTGAATACTGTAACAGGGCTGCCGCATTTGTGCGAATCACAACGCCGAACGCAAGCGCCTGCGGAATGGCAGCCCGAAGCTGCTCTCTTTCTAATTTGGTGCATTTTTTGGAGATGCCTTTGTAGGTATTTGCATAGGAAACCACACTGTATTTGCCAGCAAGAGACAGATTCATAGTAAATACAGGCTCTTTTGTCCGCACGGCTTCTTTCTCCAATTGAACAAGAAGTTCGTCGCCTGCTAAGATTCTCCCGTCATATTTGCGGTTTGTGAGGACAGGCTTGTAGTCTGCATGAATAGGCAGATACCCCTTTTGGTTGGGCGCGTAGAGAATAAATGCCGCTTGAAGCTGCTTTGAGACATTGAGCACTTTCGCCACAAAAATATCACCGATGGTTACATGGTCATTGCGTTGGTCATAAGAGGTAAAATTTACAGACTGCATTTGATTCGTCTTGGAATCAAGAGAAAACGCAAGAACCCCTTTGGTGTCGCGATGACAGTATTCTGTAATAATATAGCGCATATCACTCATTTGCATTCACTCCCCGCTATCGGAAAATATGAGCACTGGACTCAAAATTTTATTTTTCGTATACATCAGTATTCACGTCCAACTGCGCCAAGCGGTATGAGCGAAACAGCGTCTGGCGTCCCGCGATTGGTGTAAGTCTCCTCCCTTGTAATCAGCAGTCCAAACTCGTCAAATGGCTGCTGGTTTCGCTCATAGAAGGCTTTGATTACAAGAGAAGGCTTGATATTGTTCGCACTGCTCGCATCGACAGTCAGCGTAAGCGCGTGATCTTCTTCATGAAAACTGCACTCATATATAAAGGGTTTGATATCAAACGTGGCTTCGCTTTTTTTGGTCTTTTTCGTCACCGTAATTTCGCTTTGACTCATAAAGTCATTAATCGCGGACTGCGTCAAAAAGGCTGGCTGGTATTGTTCGCGGAAGGTAATAGTGTAACGTGCAGCCGCGACGCTTGCCATTGCATTTCCGGCATTGTCCGGGAGGAGGCGCGCTTCGAGAACTTCGATGCCGTCAACCATCTGCGCATTGAGTGTATCCACAAACTCCTTTGTGCTTGTCAGGGAATGCACCTCGATATCCATATATTCGCCATTGCTCTCAAGCCCTACGCCAAGCGGCGCGGCAAAAGACATGATCTGGTGCGGGCTAAAACCTGCCGAATAGGCAATATCAATTCCGGCGCGGCGGATTGCTTTCTGGAAATACCGCATTACATCAAGATGTCCTATAAATTTAAGCACACCATGTTTTGAAAATTTAACTCTTACTTTCACTGAGAACCTCCTTGGTCTGGCGTTATTGTCAGGAACGCGCTGTGCTGCATATGCCGCAGTGGTATCTGGCGGCGCCGCAGGCATTACACTGCTGTTGACAGTTTGGTGTGAGCTGTTCCTCCAGCGCACGCTGCCATTCTTTCTTTAAAAATTCCTTTGTGATACCACAGTCGATAAAATCCCACGGGAAGATTTCGTCCAGACTGCGCGCGCGCGTCGTGTAAAAATCAGTATCAATACCGCACTCTTCAAAAGTTTCTGTCCAAACATCATGCTTGTAATATTCGCCCCATGCGTCAAAGATACAGCCTTTTTGGTATGCCTTCAAAATAGGTTTGCTCAAACGCCTGTCACCGCGGGCTAAGATGCCCTCCATGACACTTGCGTCCGCTTCGTGCCAGTTATATTTGATACTCTTTTGGTTGAGCTGCTCTGAAATTGCTCTCCGCGTCATGTATGCTTTCTCCAAAAACTGTTCTTTGGTACACTGGGGTGCCCACTGGAACGGGGTAAAGGGTTTTGGAATAAAAAAGGAGGTGCTGGCAACAATCTGTACCTTGCCAGTTCTTTTTTCCTTTGGCACAGTATCATAAAAAGCGACGGCAATCTTATTCGAAAGCTCTGCGATTCCGCGAATGTCCTCCTCTGTCTCTGTGGGCAGTCCAAGCATAAAATAGAGCTTGACGCGGTTCCAGCCGCCCTCAAATGCCAAGGTGGCACCCTTTAAGATGACCTCCTCTGTCAGCCCCTTGTTGATCACATTTCTCAAACGCTGGCTTCCTGCCTCCGGCGCAAAAGTCAGGCTGCTTTTTCTGACATCTTGCACTTTTTCCATGACATCGAGTGAAAAGGCATCAATACGAAGAGATGGCAGCGAAATATTGACTTTCTTTTCCTTGCATTTGTCTATCAAGAAGGTGACAAGCTCTTCAAGATGTGAATAATCGCTGGAGCTCAAAGAGCTGAGTGAAATCTCGTCATATCCTGTATGATCAAGCATCTTTACCGCATAGTTTTTCAGCATCTCCACGTCGCGCTCCCGCACAGGGCGATAGAGCTGTCCAGCCTGACAAAAACGGCATCCGCGGATACAGCCCCGCTGGATTTCAAGCACTACCCTGTCCTGTGTGCACTTGATAAACGGCACAATAGGTTTTTCGGGATAATACGTATTGGACAAATCAGTGACAATCTCTTTGAGAATGGTTCTGGGAATGTCTGCGCGCGTGGGTTCAAAGGATTGTATTGTACCATCTTCGTGATAGGTCACTTCATAAAACTGCGGAACATACATTCCGGGTATTTTGGCGGCTTCTGCAAGAAACGACGTTCGGGACATGCCTGCATCGCGGCATGATTGATATAAATTTAACAGTGCGCGGTACTGTGTCTCGCCCTCTCCGATATAAAAGATATCAAAAAATTCTGCAATGGGTTCTGGATTAGAACAGCATGGCCCCCCGCCAATGACAATCGGGTGCGCCCATGTCCTCTCTGCGGCGATGAGTGGAATCTGCGATAAATCCAAGATTTGCAGAATATTGGTATAACACATTTCATACTGAATCGTAATGCCCAGAAAATCAAACTCTTTGATCGGGTCCTGCGATTCCAGCGCAAACAGCGGTATTTTTTTCTCGCGCATAACCGCGTCTAAATCCGGCCACGGAGAGTAGACACGCTCACACCATGTATCCTCAAACTGGTTTAGCATGTCATAAAGAATCTGTATTCCAAGATGCGACATGCCAATCTCATACACATCTGGAAAACACATTGCAAACCTGACAGAGATGTCAGGTTTGCTTTTGATTACACTGTTTACTTCGTTGCCTATATAGCGTGCAGGTTTTTCAACCTTCATTAATATTTCATCACTTAATGCTAAATTTCTCATATTTTACCTATTTCTTCTACTATGGAAGCTGCACAGGCTCTGGCTGTGGCAGCATTTTGCCGTCAACATCAAATATATACGGGATTCCATCAAGCTCAACAATGCCTGTCTGCATATTGCCGTTGATATCAAAGTAGTACACGCTTCCGTTAATTGTTGTCAGACCGATTGCCATATGTCCGTCTGCCTCGTAATATTTTGCAGAGACACCATCGTTGAACCAGCCTGTATACATCGTGCCGTCCGCTGCAAAGAGGTATGAAAGACCATTCAATGTCACGGCACCTGTCATCATGTGTCCAGCTTCATCAAAGAAATATGTTCTGCCCTCAATTGTCTGCCAGCCTACCGAGCGGTGCCCGTCTACCATTGAAAGGTAATAACTGTACACGCCATCGTTATACCAGCCATATACCATGGAACCGTCCGCTGCAAAAAGGAATGTCTGGTCACCAATTGTCTGCCAGCCTGTCTGCATGATGCCAGTTTGATCAAAATAATAATATTTATTGTTGACAATATTCAGCCCTGTAAACATATGCCCGTCTGTGGAGAAGAAGCGTTTTCCTTCTGGAAAATCAAGAAATCCTGTGTACATGGCACCATCTTGTGCAAAATAGTAACACAATCCATTGAGGTTTTGAAGTCCTGTGAGCATTTTTCCATCTGCGCCAAAACAGTACATTCCTAGTCCAATTGGCGTAAATCCAACTGCCATCACACCGTCAGGCTGTAGATAATACAGACTGTCCTCTAACGGCAGCCAGCCTGTGACCATACGTCCTGCGGGGTCAAGATAATACTTTGCAGCACCCAGATCGAGCCAGCCCCGCTGCATTTTGTAGTTGATGTAATAATACAGATAGCCTTTTCTCGGAACCCAGCCGGTGTTTACAATGCTTGCGGAGTAATCTTTGAGTGCATAATCCATATCGACATTTCCGTTCACGCCGGGAACACTGCCCTTGCTGGTGTACTGCCATACCGCAGCATCAGGAATATCACAGGTGGCAGCCCACTGTGCTACCCATTTATCATAAAATACAGGGCCTATCCGGTCCTTGTACCAGTTGGCGCTGGAATAGACCATCGGATAATAGCCCTCTGCCTCAACCGTCGCGCAGAAGGTGTTTGCCATCAGCGACAGCATTTCGGGGGAGAGGGATTTGTGGACATTATCTTCCACATCCCACACGACAGGATAAGATACCTGTACGTTCTGAATTGCATTTAGTACAAACTGCGCCTCCAGCGCTGCCTCCTGCACATTTTTGGCATAGGAATAGATATAGACGCCGGTCTTGATTCCCGCCTGCTGTGCGGCAAGCATGTTATAATAAAAATATTCGTCAATGCCTTTTAGCGTATTTCCCACCCGGATAAAGGCGAATGTCACACCGCTCTGCGCCACTGCCTGCCAGTTAATCGGTCCCTGCCATTTTGAGACATCAATCCCCCGCTCTACAACTGCCGCTTCGGAGGTCATTGTCGGAACACTGCATAACATACATACCGCAAGCAGTGTGCAGAGAAAACGTGTCACTTTTTTCATTTATAAACTCCCTTTCGTCGAAAGTACATCTTTGATGCGCGCGTCCATCGCCACTGCGTCATCGAGTGCCTTTGCAAATGCTTTAAATACTGCCTCAATCATGTGGTGGCTGTTCTCGCCGTTTAGCATTTTCACATGAATGTTCATGGCAGCGCTGTATGATACCGCATAAAAAAATTCTTTTACCAGAGACGTGTCAAATCCGCCTGTCATATCATTGGCAAAGGTACAGTCGAATTGCAGATAGGGGCGGCCGCAGAGGTCTACCGCGCAGAGCGCTAAGGCGTCGTCCATCGGCAGGATAAAATAACCGTACCGTTTGATGCCTTTTTTGTCGCCGACGGCGTCCTTAATCGCGGTGCCCAGCACAATGCCGGTATCTTCAACGGTATGGTGCCCGTCCACATGCAAGTCTCCTTTTACCGACAGTGATAAGTCAAAAAAACCATGTTTCGAAAAGCCCTCTAACATGTGGTCAAAAAAGCCGATTCCCGTATTGACAGAGGCGTTTCCCTCACCGTCCAGATTTAGTTTCATATGTATAGAAGTCTCTTTTGTCTCTCTTGTTACTTCTGCGATTCTTTCCATGATTATCTCTTATCCTCCATCACACGCTTCTAAGTCAATGCTCAAACCGCACACGGATTGAATTGGCGTGTGCAGTCAGCCCTTCTTTCTGGGCAAACAGTTCGATATCCTCATGAACCTTTTCCAGCGCTTCTTTGGAATAACAGATAATGCTTGATTTTTTCACATAGTCATCCACATTCAGCGGTGAGAAGAATTTTGCAGTGCCGTTTGTGGGAAGTACATGGTTGGGACCTGCATAGTAATCGCCTAGCGGTTCAGAGGAATACTCCCCAAGGAAGATAGCACCGGCGTTTCGGATTCTTGTCATGGTGTCAAAAGGATTCTTTGTCAGAATTTCTAAGTGCTCAGAAGCAATCTCGTTTGTGGCATCAATGGCTGTCTCCATGTCGGGCGCCACAAGGATATATCCGTAATTTTCAAGAGATTTCTGTATGATATCCTTACGCTCAAGCACCTCGAGAAAACGGTCCACTTCATCGGAGACGTTCTTTGCGAGCGTCTCGCTTGTGGTGATCAGAATCGCAGATGCCAGCTCGTCATGCTCTGCCTGAGACAAGAGATCTGCCGCCACATACCGCGGGGTAGCGCTCTCGTCCGCAAGAACCAGAATCTCGGAGGGACCAGCGATTGAGTCAATGCTGACGTGTCCGTATACAGCACGCTTGGCAAGCGCCACGAAGATATTTCCGGGACCGACAATCTTATCAACCTTTGGCAGCATTTCAGTTCCATAGGCAAGCGCTGCGACCGCCTGCGCGCCGCCCACTTTGTAGATGGCGTCCACACCTGCGATGTCCGCCGCGACAAGCGTTGCGGGATTTACCTTTCCATCTGCGCCTGCGGGGGTGGTCATGATGATATTTGGAACGCCTGCAACTTTTGCCGGAACGACATTCATCAAGGTTGTGGAGGGATAGGCTGCTTTTCCGCCGGGCACATAGACGCCGACATTCTGCATCGGTGTAATTTTCTGTCCCAAGATGGTTCCGTCTGGCTTGGCGTCAAACCAGCTGTTTCGTTTTTGCTTCTCATGATAGTCGCGGATATTGGCAGCAGAGTCCTTCATGACCTGTATAAAATGTGCATCTAATTCCTGATAGGCTGCCTCAATTTCCTCTTTTGTGACCTTGAAATTCTCTCTTGTGATGGTGCATTTGTCAAATTTCAGCGAATATTCAAAGACTGCCTCCTCTTTGCGCTCCTTGACTGCTTCGATAATCTCAGCGACTACTTTTTCGTAGTCCCCATAATCATTCGTGCTTCTTTTTAATAAGGTTTCCAGCAGATTCTGCTTGGTATCGTTTGTTAATTTTACTATTTTCATCGTTTTACGCTGCCTCCTTGAGTGCCTGTAGTAATTTTTTGATTCGCTGCGCTTCCATTTTCATGCTGACCTGATTGACAATCATTCGCGCGGAAAGCGGACAGATTTCCTCCAGAACCTCCAGCCCGTTTTCCTTTAAGGTGGAACCAGTCTCAACGATATCCACAATCACATCGCTGAGCCCGACGATCGGTCCTAATTCAACAGAACCGTTTAATTTAATGATATCGACTGTCTGGTGTTTTTGATTATAGAAATAATCCTTTGCGATTTTGGGATATTTGGTCGCCACGCGGATCATCTCATGATGCTGCAACAGTTCTCTTGCTGAAGCCGGACCGCATACGCACATGCGGCATTTGCCGAAACCGAGGTCGAGAACCTCATACACTCTGCGGTTTTCCTCGAGAATGGTATCACTGCCCACCACACCGATATCCGCTGCGCCGTATTCCACATAAGTAGGCACATCTGGACCTTTTGCCAGAAAGAATTTGAGTTTTAAGTCCTCATTGACAAAGATTAATTTTCGTGAGCTTTTATCCTTCATTTCCTCACAGGTTATCCCGATTTTTTCAAGAAGCTCTAATGTCTTGCTGGCAAGCCGTCCCTTACCGAGTGCAAAGGTAAGGTATCGCATCTCTTCTGTCTGTCTGTTCATCTCAAATACCTCCCTTTTTATAGAAATATAACTTGTGAAATATGATGGTTTTCTGCAAATTCTGTGTAATGCGTTCGGGGCTGCTTCTGCTTCATCAAAACCGTAGCATAGTTTTGCGCTCTGTACGTTCTCGCCTCTGCCACAGCCTTATCAAAATCATCGGTGTACACCAGCAGAATCGTGTTGTTTTCCAGTGCGGGACAACATTTCTGACGCGTCAGCGCTGACACAAGATCATCAATCATAACGACAAATCCTGTAGCCGGTGCAGGCTTCCCAAATTTTTCAAGCAGGTTGTCATATCTGCCGCCCTTTGCGATGGCGCTTCCCGCCTGATATGTGTAGGCGCTGAAAATGATGCCTGTGTAATAATTGTACTTGCTGACCATAGCCAAGTCAAACGATATGTACTGGTCCACGCCATAAACCTTTAACAGCTCATACACCTGTTTTAAGTGCATGATGGCATTTCGGGAACGCTGGTTATCCGCACACGCCAAGGCTTTATCCAAAATATCAAAGGTGCCAAACAGGCTGTTTACACTCAGAAGTGCCTTGACGGAGTCAGCTGGTATATTTTTTTCTAACAAAAGCTCTTGTGCGCCAAATTCGTTTCTGTTGGATATGAACTCGCGCAGCGCCAGTTCGGTCTCCTCGTCAAGCGCCGCATTGGCACATAAGCCTTTAAAATACTCGATTTGTCCCACGGATACCTGAAATTCTTGTAATCCGGCATTGCGCAGCGCCTCAACAAGCATGGCGAGCATCTCTGCATCTGCCTCCGGCGACGCATCGCCAAGCAGCTCCGCGCCCATCTGTGTTGTCTCTTTTAATTTGCCCTGCAAATCGCTGGTGTTGATAAAATTATTACCGGAGTAGCAGAACCGGAGTGGAATCGTCTCGTCCATAAAATACTTCGCGGCGCACCGCGCGATGGAAGGAGTAAAATCTGGTCTCAGTACTAGCGTATTGCCCTCTTTGTCAAAAAATTTATATAATTCTTTGGAGGGTGTCGTGCCGATTTCACGGCTGAACACATCAAAAAATTCAAAAGTCGGCGTCTGAATCGCCTGATAACCGTAACGATGAAGTATCTCGCCAAAAAGCTTCTGGATATTCTGTTTGTTGGCATATTCTTTTCCATAGATGTCACGAACGCCCTCTGGCGTGTGCACAAGTCTTTTTCCCATAAATCCTTTGTCAGTCCTTTCCAGTTCATTATCACTTTAGTGCATTAACGTGCTAATTCGTTACCATAGCGCCGCGATGCATTAAACGCAGTATACACTTTTTTTCTTCATGTGTCAACTATCCCGCTCGTTTAAATCAATCTGTATCATATCGAGATACGGCACCATCTGCCCGCTTTTGTGTTTCATGAAATACTGGTCCTTGAGCTCTTCGATCCGAAAACTCTTCCTGCCGCCGTTCTCCATTCTGTCCCAGAACACATTCAGCTCGCGGATACTCATATAGTACATCACATCACGCGCTGTAAAATAAATCAAAAAAAACGCGATGCCCTCCTGTCTGTCAAAATCCCTCATAAACTGCACCTGATGCGGATGAATCTTTTGCAGTGTAAATAAATCCGCAGCGCATTCTTTCGCGTCAAAGCAGACAGGAAGCCCCTGCACAACGCCTATGTAATCGACGGTACTCTTCTGGTCAAAATAAGCCAGTGTGATGTGTCTTGACTCTTTGTCTATATTAATTGGTGTGATTGGCGTCGGTACCTTCTGAATCAGAGCAAGTCCATTGTCACGGTACTTTTCGTTTGCCATATTAATCATATCTTCTAAGAGAGAACCGCGAAGTCCCCTCGAGTTCCATGTAGCCATCGTTCTTCTCCAGTTCTTCTCCATTCAGTAATTTTTCAAATAAGGTGGGCGGCGGACATTCCAGCACTCTGCCCGAGGTCTGTATGAAAAGCTGCGCATCGTTTGGCGTGAAGGACGCCGGAAAAACCAGCTTGTGTGCATGAAGCAGTTGCGCGTGGACGCCCTTTTTGGCATAGAACTGATTTATCTTTGCATTGCCATATTTGGCGTCTCCTATAATGGGATGTCCCAGCGATGCCAGATGCGCACGAATCTGGTGTGTTTTTCCAGTAAAAAGCTGTACCTCCAATAAGGTAATATTGTGTGCTGTCCGAACGGTGTGAAAGGCGGTATCAATGCAGGCAGCGTCTTGCTTCAAGGATTTTGGCACATCGGTTTCCTGAGGATAGATCATGACTTTATTTAGTACAGGGTCTTTGCAGAGATAACCTGTCACGCGCTCATCAAGTACAAGCTCGCCTGAAATCAGACAGTAATAATATTTTTCAAGAGACTTGTCCTTGATCACACGGCTTAGATACTGGCTGCCAGCGAGCGTCTTGCCGCAAGCCACCATGCCGGAGGTATTTCTGTCCAAACGGTTGCAGATGGAGGGCTTGAAGGTTGCAAGAGATGCCGGCGTGATACGGTGCGTGGCAAGCAGATATCCAATCAGCCATTCATTGACGCTGATCTCCTCCGGTTTTGCTTTTTGTGATAGGATTCCCGCCGGCTTATCGACCACGAGAATTTGATCGTCCTCATAGACGACATTCAAGTACTTTAGCTTTTGATATGCCTGTTCATAGGGTGTAATCTCGGCCGTATCGCTCATATCTGTCCCGCAAAACTTTTGAAATGTTTCATCGGCAAGAAAAAATTTCACTTCATCATCGAGACACAGCTTTTCTCTGCCATCTGCCTTTTTTCCGTTCAGGACAATATTCTTTTTGCGAAGCATCTTATAAATAAAGCTGTCGGGGGCGTCTTTTAACAATTTTTTCAGATATTTGTCAAAGCGCTGCCCTGCCTCATTGATAGAAATCTTTGTTGCAATCATAACCGCTGTCTCCTATTACAACTGTCATAACGAAATGTCACATAAGAGCGTTAGAATTTCTGCTTCTTTTTTGCCGGGTTCTAATGCCTGTAATTGGGCTAACCGCTCTGTAAAACGCGCTTTCTCGTGAAAAATCTTAATCGTTACATTTTTCACACTGTTTTGTTTGAGGATTCCTTGTATATGATCTTCACACGCAGCAGCATCGCACACAGCAAACTCTGTGTAGCCAATCAGATGATTGCCGCGCACAGCAAAACAGTTTATCGGGAAATTTGCTTTATAGGAGGTCAGATACATGCTATAAAGCACAGGCACCGCACCTTCCTGTCTGGAGACTTCCTGATAAACCTTTTCGCTGAACTTTGGAATCTTGAAGTACATGACGACCGATACCAGACTCTTGCTCGATGGCAGCAGTCCTAGGACAGCAACGATTGTGAGAAGATTTTCCTTTTTTCCTGTAGAAAAATATCCCAGCAAAAATACTGCAATTGATATCAAAAAATATGCTGCGGTGCGAATGACCACTCTTTTACGTTCATATGGAGGGTATCCATACTCTCCCTTTTGCTGCTTTTGCTTTTTCATCTGCTGTCTCCTGATAATTTCATGAAACTTATTTTAAGAAGCGCATAACCTCCATAAGCACGCTGTGCGGAAATACCTTTGCAAGTACTTCAAAGCTTTGTATCCAGCCACCGTACACAGACCGCTCCCGCTTATGATAGGAATCTGCAATCGCTTTTTCTACCACTTGGTCTGCCCGAACCAGCGTGAGCTTTTTCACGGCAAGCGTGCTGCCCGTTTTTTCCGCAATGTCAAAAAACGGTGTGTCCACCGGTCCCGGACAGACTGCGGTGACATAGATTTTCCTGCGGCGCAGCTCTTGATTCAATGCTCTTGAAAAACTGAGCACATAGGATTTTGTCGCCGCATAAACTGCAAAATTGGGCTGAGGTAAAAAGGCTGCGCTGGACGCAAGCTGTATGATACGGCTGTTTTTGCGCATATAGGGAATACATAAATGTGTGAGCTGGGTCAGCGCCTTACAGTTGACATCAATCATGCCAAGCTCGTCTTTGATGCTGGAGGCAGAAAAATCTCCCATGATGCCATATCCCGCACTATTGACCAGCATTCGAATCACTGGTCTCTCGTCTGCAAGCACTTTTTTCAACCGTTCTATATGTTCATCATTTGTGACATCCATATCCAGCACCCGCGTTGTGTGTTCAAGATGCTGAGCCACCTCCAGCATTTCTTTTTTGCGGCGTGCAACCAGCCAGATCTCGTCGATATTCTGAAAAACATTGTCCAGTTGCAGCGCAAATTCTACACCCATGCCCGAGGAGGCACCTGTAATCAAAATAATATTCATAGCTCAATCTCCATTCATATCATCACAGCTTTCCATCACATAGATTGTCGTCTGGCGCGTTTTTGAATTAATCTGCGGACTCTCGGCATAAGCAGCCAGATCAGCCGCTTTCTTACAGCTACAATCTTTGAGGAAATATAATATTTGTTCCTTATCTACAGCATTTTCTTCATATAACAATTTTAACATGCATTGATAATAAGTATTTTTGTGTGACGCTGGTATTGCAAAAGCACTGTCAACCGCTGCAATAATATTCTTGCCAGTTAGCAGACTTTCAAACACAGTCAGTCCTTTTATGATATCACTTTGTAAAAGTAAACGTACTTTGGCTGCATCAAATCTTCTTTCGTCCATGTTCATCAACCATGTGACAGTCTTGTCATTCAGCTTCTTAAAACGAAAGAAGCTTGAAAGAACTTTTGCCTTCTGTTCTAAATCTATTGCAGCATCATAGTCCCTCATAAGCTCTTCTTCTGTGCCAAGACGCTTGTATCCATAAAAGCTGACCCAGTGATCGGCAGCAATTTCTTCAAAAAACTGTTCATACCAGTCTAAAAATGTCATTCCTGTCAGAAAAGGCGGCTTGTCGAAAAACCAGTCTACATCATCATATACAATCTTCCCTGTCTCGCTGCCCTGACACATCAAAAGATTGCCAAAAGTACACCCCTGTGTTCCGATTTTGAGTGCACCTGATAAAATCCGCGACTCAATTTGGTCATATTCCTCATCGGTACAGTCGTCCATTGCATTGATCGTGTCCTGCCATTTCTCCAAGGTAAGAGAGTTATCAATGAACACAGGATTGTCAGGATTATTCGCATCATTATAGCATTTTAGTTTTTCCAATGAATATAATCCATAATAGGGACCGGCACCGCCATTGCCAACTTTGGTTAGGAAAAACACATATTCCTCCGGCAATGTGATGTGATATTCCATTTCAAACTGCCGCACTTCCTTTAAGGATATCACTGGATTTAGGCAGTACTTGTGCGAGCTTGCGCCAAACACCTTATATTCAGGGTCTGCTTTCGCGGCTTTTGCTACTAACTTTTTTAAATGATTTGCATAGGTAAATCCAAGTATTATAATTCCCCCATTCGGTTCAGGGTATCAGTGCCCTCTTGTAATCTGTTTGTGTTTGTGAATATTTCGTATCGTCTTTTTCTTCTTTTTGTTCTTTTTGTTCTGCTGATTTTGCCCGTTTGCAGGCTCAACTGCCGTTTTTCTTGGCTTGATCAGACATTTTTTGTCATATCCAATCAGGTCCTCCCGCTTTGCAAGTTTTAGCGCTTCCCGCACAAGTTCATAATTTTTGGGATTGCGGTACTGTATCAGTGCACGCTGCATTGCCTTTTCGTGCGGATTTTTGCAGACATAGACGGGCTTCATCGTCACAGGGTCTACCTCGGTATAATACATGACGGTTGACATCGTTGATGGTGTCGGATAAAAATCTTGTACCTGCTCTGGCATATAGCCGATATCCCGCAAATACTCAGCCAGCGCCACAGCTTCTTTGAGTGTCGAGCCGGGATGGGAAGACATTAAATATGGCACCAAAAACTGATTCTTGCCAAGTTTTTGATTCAGTCGGTGATATTTTTCAGTAAATGCCTCATAGACAGCGTTTTCTGGTTTTCCCATTTTGGAGAGGACTGCATCACAGATATGTTCTGGCGCTACTTTGAGCTGTCCGCTGATATGATGCTCTACAAGCTCCTTAAAGAATGTATCATCTCTGTCTAGTGTCAGATAATCAAATCGTATTCCTGACCGCACAAATACTTTTTTGACATTTGGAAGCGCTCTCAGCTTGCGCAGTAGTGACAGATAATCCGAATGATCTACTTCCAGATTGGGGCAGGGTTTCGGGCACAGGCATTGTCTGTTTTTACAAACGCCAATCTCTAGCTGCTTCTGGCAGGAGGGTTTTCTAAAATTTGCCGTAGGACCGCCAACATCATGAATATATCCCTTGAAGTCCGGTGCCTGTATCATCTGATTTGCCTCTGCTATGATAGAGTCATGGCTGCGCACCTGTATCGTGCGTCCCTGATGAAATGTAAGCGCACAAAAATTACAGCCGCCAAAGCACCCGCGGTTGCTGACCAGCGAAAACTTTATCTCTGAAATCGCCGGCACACCGCCCTGCGCTTCGTAGCATGGATGATACGTTCTTTGATATGGCAGTGCATAGACGTCATCCATCTCCTGCGTAGAAAGCGGCTTTTGCGGTATATTCTGAACGACATAGACACCATTAGGATACGGTTCGACCAGCGTCTTTCCATTGAACGGGTCTGTGTTGTCGTACTGTATCTTGAAACTTTTGGCATATTGGATTTTTTCGGCAGTCATCGCATCATAGGAAGGCAGAAGTTCATAGTCGTACAGACTTGAAATATCCTTTGTCTTATATACGGTCCCTGCGATAAAGGACAAATCTTTTACTGCGATACCGCTGTTTAGGGCATCTGCAATCTCAATAATTGATTTCTCACCCATACCATAAGAGATAAGATCAGCCTGACTGTCGAGCAAGATTGAGCGCTTAAAGGAATTGGACCAGTAGTCGTAGTGTGCCATACGGCGCAGACTTGCCTCAATTCCCCCAATGATAATCGGAATGTTTTTGAATTTTCTGCGTATCAGATTACTGTATACGACGGTGGCGTGATCTGGTCTCTTGTATGGCGCGCCGCCGGGCGTGTAGGCATCTGAATCACGGTGCTTTTTGGACACATAATAGTGATTCACCATAGAGTCCATATTGCCGGAGGACACCAGAAAGCCAAGGCGCGGTGTGCCTAGCACTGCTATACTGTCCTCATTTTTCCAGTCTGGCTGCGCTATGATTCCGACATGATAGCCATGTGCCTGAAGTAGCCGTGTGATGATCGCATGTCCAAAAGAAGGGTGATCCACATAGGCGTCCCCTGTGACGTAGACAAAATCAAGCTGTTCAATTCCAAGCTGTTGCACTTCTTTGATTGTCATAGGCAGAAAGCCGTTTGCAACTGACAATTTTCAATCCTCCTTCTCATAATTCTGACGGTTTTGATAGTTTCAGCGCCATAATTTCCTGTTCCGTGAGCGCCCGGTAAGAACCTTTTGAAAGAGTTTCATCTAATGACAGTGTTCCCATCGAGAGACGCTTTAAATATGTGACTGAACCGCCGACAGCCTGCACCATTCTCTTGACTTGATGGAACCGCCCCTCTGTTATGGTAAGCTCCATCGTATAGAACTCCGCTGACTGTGTTAATACTTTTACCTGAGCTGGACGCGTGGGTGTCTCATCTCCGATCTCCACGCCATTTTCCAGCAAGGAGACGGCATCTGCCGAAAGCGTTCCTGTGCATTCCACATAATATGTTTTTGCCACATGCCTGCTGGGGGACAGCAGATTGTGGGCAAGTTCGCCGTCGTTTGTGATCAGCAAAAGCCCCTCCGTGTCCTTGTCAAGCCGCCCGACAGGCGCCAGATGCTTTCCGCTGGCATCTGGCAACAGCGACATCACTGTAGGCTCATGGTTGTCTCTGGTGGCAGTGACGACGCCGGCAGGCTTGTGAAGCATATAATAATACAGACTTTGATAGACGATGCTCTTGCCCATACAGGCAATATGGTCGCGCGCTGCATCTACTTGAAAATCTGGTTTTCTGACAAGCGTGTCATTGACAGATACCTGACCTTTTTTGATCAAGTCCTTGACTTGGCTTCGCGTGCCTAGCTGCATATCACATAAAAATTTATCCAGTCTCATCACAATCCTCCATCGGATAAAGGGACACGGTGTCCCTTTATCCGATTCATAAATTCCACAGTTTCATTATAAAATATACTAAACAGAGATGCTGCATGTAACGTGGAGGTTTTGTATGCTGTTCAAAACGCTGGCATATCTTCTGCTAATCCTTGTCATATTGAGCAGACCCGACGCGACATTTCGGTATGCCTATGAAGGGCTGTACCAATGGGCTGCCAAAATGGTTCCCACGCTCTTTCCTTTTATGATGATCAGCTCCATTATGGTATACAGTGGTGCAGACTTAGAACTTGGCAGTATGCTCAGCCGTATTTTGAAAAAGATATACAAGTACAGCAGCTTCGGGCTGTATGCAATCTTTATGGGGTTTTTCTGCGGCTTTCCAATGGGTGCCAAGGTCGTGAGCGAGCTGTATGGCAATGATAAAATCAGTAAATCCGAAGCCAATACGCTGCTTGCCTTTTGCAATAATATCGGTCCGGCATACTTTGTGGGAATCATCATTCCGATACTGCACGAATGCGGCTACCAGAATACACTGCCCTTCGTGTTTGGCATGTATGGCATTCCGGCTGTCTACGGCATTGTGATGGGATTTTTGCATACAGATCACCGCGCTTCCAACGAAATCCAGCCGCAGTCTGCCCAGCCTCCTAGTTCACTGGCCGCAACGCTCAAAAAATCATGTATGGACAACACACAAGCCCTGATTATACTGGGTGGATACATTACCTTTACCAATGCCTTTCGCATTTTTCTTGACTTTATGCCGTTTTCCCATAATAGCAAAAATGTTCTGTCAAGTTTTCTGGAAATCATTGGCGGGGTTCAGGCAATCTATACGACTACCCTCATTCCTGCACAGAAGGTTTTCTGGATGATGACAGCACTTTGCTTTGGCGGCATATCCTGCATATTACAGACGAGCAGTTTTCTGGAAAAATCAGCACTCTCGCTGGAATATTATCTGAAACATAAAGTTTTGATTACGCTGTTGTCTGCGATCTACTATTTTGTTCTCACCCAGCCTGTTCATTTTTCCTGATGCTGTTTTGTGATGACCGAGCAGATCACGGAAGCTGGATCACGTTAGACTGCGTGCTCATATCATATAAATTATATGCTTTAAAGACCAATGTATTGTTGCTGCCATAGCCTATATTGAGGGAAACAGTCACAGTTGGGCTGCCCTTTGCCCACGGCTGCAAAGCCGACCATGTCAGACCATTATCGCAGGAATAAGCATAATACTGAATCGGAGATTCTGCATCAAGTGCTGTCAGCTCTACCGTCGCAGTCTTTCCTGTCTGGTCATATTTTAAAAGATTTGCACTGACATACATCGGTGCTGTCGTGTCGTTGTGCACGCGGCTTGCTGGCACTGGTACTGCCAGCGGAGCATAATTGCTGTAATCCTTTGTTTTATCTTTAGACACAAGCCCAAAGTACCGTGCGACTGCCTGTGCGTCACGAACACCAAACTCTCTGAGCTTCTCCGGGGACTGAATATATGGCGTGTCATTGATGTTATCTACATGACAGTGTTCTACAATCACAGCGGGAATACTCCGAATCGAACACTCACGTATGATACCATAATAATCTGAGTTTCCATTGCTGCCGATTCTGGTTTTGATACCGCGGTTAAACAGCCCCATCTCCTCAAACTGTGTCAGAAATTCATTGGCAGCAGAATATCCCTGACTGTACAACTGTCCCGTTGACGGAATCCATACCTCACTGCCGTAGAGGGTATGGGAAAGAGACATATTAAAATGAAGTGAAAAGAGAAAATCAGCATCGACGCCCTGCGCAAAAGCTGCGCGCTCATCAAGGTCCATTTTGACATCCTCTGTATGTGTCAGATATACCTCAACATTCTGAAACTTTTCTAATTCCTCCTTCATGTACTGTGCAACAACCATCGTGTAAACTTTTTCGGGAATTGGCAGATAGTCTGTACCCAGATTAGAACCGCCATGTCCCGGGTCAATCACAACGACAATCGGCTCCGCCGCGCTTGCTGTCTCTACAGGAACAGCAGAGACCGGCACAGTCAATACTGCGATAGATAAAATGACCGAAATGGTCTTTTTGATAAATTTTTTCATTTCGAATGTACTCCTCTAAATCGTTTATATCACATTAATTCCATCGGTTCCCGCATTTTCGTCAGTCTGCGCTGCATTGACTGAATCGTCCGCCGGCACAAGCTCAGCCCTGTTAGATGTAACCACATGGTCAATCTCTTGAAGATTACCAACTAATGTATTGTAATCGCGTGTGGAAATCTCGATGGACTGTTTTAGAATATTTTCCAGGTTGGCAAGAATATCATCTGTATACTGCATTGCAGCAGCTTTCACACCGTTTGCCTCAATCATTGCATTGTCAAGAATCTCTTGGGCTTGGCTGGTTGCCATCGCCACGATCTCATTTGCCTGCTCGTATGCCCGCTGCATAATTTCATGTTCATTGACCAATTCAGTCGTCTGAACAGTTGCATTTTTGATTAGTTCCTCCGCCTTATTTCTGGCATCTGACAGAATTGCTTCTTTGTTCGAAATAATTTTCTGATAGCGCTTGATCTCCTCGGGTGTTTTCATGCGCAGTTCCCGCAGAAGATCGTCAATCTCCGCCTTGTTTACCATGATTACGTCTGTAGAAAATGCCTTGTATTTGCAGTTATCTATGTATTCCTCTATTTCATCAATTAACTGCTCTATTCTACTGCTCATATTATTCCTCCAATATCTATCTCAATTTCTTCTTAATTTCATTTTTTCATATACAAGGTCAGCCACAAAATCAGGCACGCACTGGGAGATATCCCCGTTAAATGCAGCAATTTCTTTCACGCTCGATGAACTCAAATATGCATATTCGAGACTTGTCGTCAAAAAAAGAGTATCAAGCCCGCCCTTTGACAGCATCCTGTTTGTCTGTGCTGTCTGTAGTTCATACTCAAAATCTGAGATCGCGCGCAAGCCGCGCACTGAAATATGAACATTCTTCTGTTTTGCATAATCAATCAAAAGACCGTTAAAGGAATCCACTGTCACATTGGGCAGTTCCTTTGTGGCTTCCTTTAATATACTAACACGTTCCTCGACAGAAAACAACGCATTCTTAGCCTTATTATCCAAAACACTTACAGTCAGTTCATCAAACATCTTAGATGCACGCTGAATAATATCAAGATGTCCAAGGGTCATAGGGTCAAAACTGCCCGGATAGATTGCCGCATTCATACTATATAATTCCTCCCCGATATACGATTATTGTGTATTTCTTTTGATAAATACATGTTTATTTGTCTTGTACTGTTTGCTCTTCTCCACCACAAAACCCAGCGTGTCCACATAATCAAAAGAAGTTGTGGCGGAGGCCTCCACCACAATCAGTGTGTCGTCAGTTACAAAGGCGGCATCTCGCAGCAACTCTAATACTTTCCTGTCATATTCCTGTTGATAAGGAGGATCGAGAAAAATAATGTCCGCTGTATCCCGGATACTGCCCCGAAGTGCGGCAAAGACATCCTGCCTGAGCACAACCGCCCTGTCCGAAAGATGCGTATGTTCAAGGTTTTCTGTGATACATGCGACCGCCTTTTGATTGTTCTCCACGAAATATGCTTTGTTTGCCCCGCGGCTTAACGCCTCGATTCCAATACCTCCACTTCCTGAAAATAAGTCGATAAATACGGCGTCCGGCAGATTTGGCATCAACATATTAAACAGCGTTTCCTTGATCCGGTCCGTTGTCGGCCGTGTATCGAGCCCCTCCGGCGATTTTAATAACAGACGACGTGCACTTCCTGCGATTACTCTCATACAAATCCTCCCAATGAACACTTTTTTTCATTATACCCTAATTTTGGTTCCTTTTGAATCTCTTTTATTAACTTTTAATTTATTTATTGGCACAAGTTTTTCTTTATATGGAATCGTACTGTCAGAACCGGGCTGGCAGTAATGCACCTGTTCGATATAATCATTGCTTCCTAACCGCATCCCCCGCACGCCGACTGCTGTCTTTTTGAGCTCTGAGATCTCATCTGTGTCAAATCGGAGAAAATAGCCGTCCTTGCTCTGCAAAATAATATGCTGGTGCTCCGTCACGACCTCAATGTCGAGCAGCTCATCCTCCTCACCGAGCTTGGTTGCTGCCACTGTCCGTTTTGTCACATCAAATTCTCCTCCGCTTACGATCTTACACATTCCCTGCTTTGTGACAAACAACAGTCTATATAGATTTAACTCCGACTGACTGGCGATCTTGACAATGTTCTCCGCTGCGGAGCTGTAATTACTGATATTGTCAACGGGTTGTCCTTTGTCCCGAAATTTGCCAAACGGGATATCTGTCACTTTGATCGTGTGAAGTTGTCCTGTGTTGGTAAACAGACAGATTCTGCCGGTACTTCTGCACTTTACAACATACTTAAACTCGGCGAGCGCTGCCTCCTTATTTCGCTCAAAGGCTGCCATGTCAATTGTCTTGCAGTAACCGAATTTGTCCATAAGAAACATAAGTTCTATATCTTCTGGTTTTTTCTCCTCGTAGACAGCTTCCTCTGCATTTTCAATATGTGTTTTGCGTTTTCTGGCATATTGTTTCTTTAAGACATCCAGTTCTTGTATAATGACCTGTGCCATAGAATCTCTGCGCTCGAGAATATCTTCGTATTTGTAGATATTGGCATTGGTCTCCTCGTTCTCCTTCATCAAGGCTTCGATTTCCAGACCAATCAGCTTATATAAGCGCATATCCAGTATGGCATTTGCCTGACGCTCTGTAAAGTTTAACTGCTGTGCCATCACAGAGGATTCCTTAGAGCGGAATTTGATTCCTTTTGTGACACCGCTTGTCAGACAGTTTTTGACCATTGCACGGTCTTTCGAGCCCCGCAGGATTTCGATGATTAGGTCAATGATATTGCATGCGCGGATTAAGCCTTCCTGTATCTCACGTTTTTCAAGCTCTTTATTCAGTAAGGTCGTATACTTGCGTGTGGCAATCTCATATTGGAATGCTACATTTCGCGCAATGATGCTTTTGAGTCCCAGTGTCTCAGGTCTGCCGTCCGCAATTGCAATCATATTGACGCCAAAAGTATCCTCAAGACGTGTCTTTTTATACAATAAATTCTTAAAATTTTCCACGTCCGTATCTTTCTTTAATTCGATGACAATACGAATCCCCTCCTTGGAGGACTGGTTTGAGATATCGATAATCTCCGGTGCCTTTTTCTGCTCATACAGGGAGGCTACATCTTGCAAAAACTTTCCAATATTCGCACCGATCATCGTGTAGGGAATCTCTGTGATGACCAGATTCAGCTTTCCTCCCTTGGTCTTTTCAATCTCCACTTTACCGCGAAGTTTTATTTTTCCAGTGCCAGTCTCGTAAATAGACAGCAAGTCATCCTTGTTGCACACGATTCCTCCTGTCGGAAAATCAGGTCCCTTCACATACTTCATCAACTCACGTGTCGAGATATTTTCGTTCATCATGTACGCCTTCGTCGCCTCAATGACTTCGCCCAGATTGTGCGGCGGAATACTTGTCACCATACCGACGGCAATGCCTTCTGAGCCGTTCACAAGCAAATTGGGAAATCTGCATGGAAGAACACTCGGCTCTTTCTCTGTCTCATCAAAATTTGGCACAAAATCAACGACATCCTTATCCAGATCAGACAAAATTGCCTCCTGTGTAATTTTTTGCAGACGCGCTTCTGTGTATCGCATGGCTGCGGCGCCGTCTCCCTCGATATTGCCAAAGTTGCCATGTCCGTCAATCAGGGGAATGCCCTTCTTAAAGTCCTGCGTCAGCACAACGAGCGCATCATAAATTGAGCTGTCTCCGTGGGGATGATATTTACCCATCGTGTCACCGACAATACGCGCACTCTTTCTGTAGGGACGGTCATATCGAATGCCAAGTTCATGCATGTCGTACAAGGTCCGCCGCTGAACTGGTTTGAGTCCATCTCTGACATCGGGCAATGCGCGGGCAATGATCACACTCATCGCATAATCAATAAAGGACCGCTGCATGGTCTCTGAGTATTCCGTTCTAATAATTCTCTCTTCCATCTGTCACTCTGCTCCTTATTTATATATCAAGCTCCGCCTCGGTAGCATGTTCATAGATAAATGTCCTTCTGGGGAGGACATCCGTTCCCATCAACAATTCTGTGATGTCAGATGCCATACGTGCGTCCTCGATCTCAATCTTTTTTAACATACGCGTCTCTGGATTTAAAGTCGTTTCCCAGAGCTGGTCTGCATCCATCTCACCAAGCCCCTTATACCGCTGCAATGTAAAGGAGGTCTTGTGGGTCTTGCGGTATTTTTCAAGCGCCTTATCATCATACAGGTACTCTTCTTTTCCCTTTGCGGGCATTACCTTATATAATGGAGGCATTGCGATATAGATATGCCCCTCATAAATCAGCTCCGGCATAAAACGATAGAAAAGTGTGAGCAGCAGATTGCTGATATGTGCGCCATCTACGTCGGCATCTGCCATAATGACAATCTTGTCATACCGGAGTTTTGAAATATCAAAATCATTGCCGTACCCTTCTGAGAAACCGCAGCCAAAGGCATTGATCATGGTTTTAATCTCAGCGTTTGCAAGCACCTTGTCAATGCTCGCCTTCTCGACATTGAGAATTTTCCCGCGGATAGGCAGAATTGCCTGATAATTCCTGTTTCGAGCAGTCTTTGCGCTGCCGCCGGCAGAATCTCCCTCGACGATAAAAATCTCACATTTGCTGTAATCCTTCGATTCGCAGTTTGCCAGCTTTCCATTGGAATCAAAGGAAAACTTCTGTTTGGTGAGCATATTCGTCTTAGCCTTCTCCTCCGTCTTTCGAATCTTGGCCGCCTTCTCCGCACAGGAGATCACATTTTTAAGGACATCGACATTCCTGTCAAAATAGCGCGGTACCTCGTCGCCTGTGACTTTGCTGACGGACTTTGCAGCATCCTGATTATCGAGCTTGGTCTTTGTCTGCCCTTCAAATCGGGGCGCCGGATGTTTGATTGAAACAACTGCCGTCATGCCGTTTCGCACATCTGCCCCCGTGAAATTTACATCCTTTTCCTTTAAAATATTCAGCTCACGCGCATAGTTGTTGATGATGGTCGTGAACATGGTCTTAAATCCTGTCAGATGTGTTCCGCCCTCGGCATTGTAAATATTATTGCAGAAGCCAAGCACATTTTCATGAAATTCATTGACATACTGAAAGGCGCATTCCACTGTAATATCCTCGCTGACCCCTGTAAAATAGATAATATCATGCAGCGCTTCTTTATTTTTGTTTAAATCCTTGACGTAACCGATAATGCCCTCTGGTTCAGCATATGTGATGGTCTCCGCCACGTCTCCGCGCAGGTCAGAAAAAATAATTGTGAGCTTTGGATTGAGATATGCCGTCTCGTGTAACCTGCTTTTCACATCCTCCGCCTTGAACCGGGTTTTGTCAAAAATCGTGGGATCAGGCGTAAAATTTATCGTCGTCCCCGTCTCCTTTGTTCTGCCGATGACAGGAAGCAGACCATCCACCAGCTCGACAACAGGATTGCCATATTCGTACTTGTCCTGATGAATCTGACCGCCGCTTTTTACGGTCACAGTGAGCTGTGTGGAGAGCGCGTTCACCACCGAGGAACCAACACCATGCAGTCCGCCGCTGGTCTTGTATGCATTGTTGTCAAATTTTCCGCCCGCGTGGAGTGTCGTAAAGACAACACGCTCTGCACTGACGCCTTTTTGGTGCATTCCGACAGGAATCCCTCTGCCGTTGTCGGAAATTGTTGCAGAACCATCCTTTTCGAGTGTGACACGAATCTCACTACACACTCCTGCCAGATGTTCGTCTACGGAGTTGTCAACGATTTCATATATTAAATGATTCAGCCCTTTTGTGGACACACTTCCTATGTACATACCGGGTCTTTTTCTTACGGCTTCCAGTCCCTCGAGAACAGTAATGCTGGAAGCGTCATAGATTGTTGTCTCAGTCTTTGCCATGAAATAAAACCATGCCTTTCTTATCTTAATTTGATCTTTATTTAAAAAAATCTTTTTTTAATATGATTTTTCGTCTTGACTTATAGAGTATAACACATCTTTCCAACATTGCAAATACTTTTGAAGATTTTTTCAAACATACGTTTTTGCATGCAAAAACCCCCAATATATATTGTACATGGGGGTTTTTCTGCCAGATTGCAGTCAGCGGCAGGATTCGTTGAACATATTTTTTATATTTTACATTGGCAAAGTTAATGCTGCTGCTTGATGTCAAAAAGCGGACAGTCTTTACGGAATTTCCCAAATCTTACACAACAGCCTCCACAATCGTCTTGTTTCCAAGCCTGATCTCCCTGACGCCGACATTCTTATTTTTGTTAAAATTAAAGCTTAACATATACCCCCTATCCTTATGATAATAGTCTAAATAATCCATGAGCTGTTCTTCGCCTCTTTCGTTATATTCATTACCGTGCCAGATTTTTAACTCAACGATAAACTGCTCTCCGCGATAATCTACGATAACATCTGTGCGCCGTGCATCTCTGGTCTGCGCCTCAAGATAATAATTCCCTGTGCCATTGATAATCGGCTTTAAGTACAGCAAGAAAAATTTACGCCCGTATTTTTCGATAAAGTTTCCATCCTTTTCACTGTAAATTTCATTGAAATATTCAACAAATTTTTTCAGAACCAATTCCATATCGAGCATGTTGTTCTTGATAAACTGAAACCGGTCACTCTCACCTCTGGAAAAGACCTCGCTCGTAATCGCTTCCTTTGCCATAAACATATTCAGCAGACACATTTCAAACATTCGGTTAGCAATTGCGACATGGCTGTTTTCCTCCTTGAAAAATCCAAACATAACGCCAAGATAAATGGATTTCTCCTCCATACTGAACGGTATCCGTTTGCCGCGGTATAGTATATCCTCTGTGATTCTGTGAAGCGCTTCATACGTATCAAGCTGCTTTGCCATGCTCTCAAACAAAAGCGGATTTTCCTTTAAAATCATTGTTACCGCTTTTTCGACGCCCTTTTTTGACCATGCAATATCCGGGCTTTCGTATCCCTCGCTTCCAACGATTTTTTCATCAATCCGTTTGCAGATTAAGGATACCAGCACCGGATAACCTGACGTGTATGCATAGATCTCTTCTGCGACTGCCGTTATATTCATTCCTGTCTGGTAATCATTTTCATATTCTTCCAGCATTCCTGCAATCTGTTTTGCCGAAAAATTCATGTCAATATCAAAATCTGCCGCAATGTTCCACGGACTGTTGTACTGATGTTCTGACTCTTGACGCAATTTTAGTTTGAGATTCTTAATACTGTATACGCCAGCAAGGATTACGGAATGGAAAATTGGCATTTTATCCCGGTATAAGTAATAGCTTCTAAGCTGTGCCAAAAAGTCAACAAACACCTGATTATTGCTCGCGCTGTCAACCTCGTCAATCATCAGTACCATCGGACGCGGGCTGTTCCTGCATACATCGCTTAACCGTACAAATAAATCCTTTAAGCCAATACTGCCTTCTGCTCTAATCCCTGATAATGGTTTCAGCAGTTCTTCGCTGTCATCTGTATTATTGATATGAAATGCTCTAATCATGATATCCGCAAACGCATCTGAAAAGGTTGCTTCGTCTGCAAAATCCTTCGTCCCAAGCTGTTGAAAATCAAGGGATAATACGATATACTCGTCCATTAAATATTTCTCCAACGCCCTCAGTGTTGTGGTCTTTCCGTACTGACGTCCGCGGTTGATGACGAAATACTTTTTTCTCTCAACCAATAATCGTTTTATCCTTTCAAGTCTGTTATCCAGTTTTACCATATAATGTTCTTTCGGGTTGCAAGAACCCTCTGTATTGAAATATCTTGTCATTTTTAGCCTGCCTCTCCCATACAGTCTCTTCTTACAAAATGATTTTAACACGATATTGAAGATCTGTAAACAAAAGGCAATTGGTTCTTCTCAGAAGAGAAATATTTATCCTTATAGCGCATATCATCAACCTTTCAGTTATTTTATTTATCTAAAGAGAACTAACTTTACTCTTTTGCCGATGCCGCATAATTGCTCTGCACAGCAGCAGGAAGTTCCTCATATTGTACCTCTTTCCATTCAAGAACGCCACGGATTGGCATTACCGTTAAACGGATAAAAGCTCCCTCTTTCAATTCCCTTGATGTTCCGAATGTAATGTCTTTTCCCTTTCCATTCTCATTATAAGAAAATAAAGTGTATGAGTAATCCATACTTCCGCTAAAGTTAATCACGCCGCCTTTCGATTCGATCTGCTCCACTTTACTATTATCAATTTGTGAATAATAGTATGTGCTACCAGCTCCCGAAAGGAACCATATGCAAAAGCAGATAAAGCCTGCTATAATTACGGCAG
>OFGG01000361.1_pt1 | contig 40518 bp, 38 predicted proteins | sample 1521701 | NCBI WGS metagenome assembly OFGG01 (sample SAMEA3504081, study PRJEB24116) | mouse gut metagenome | biome: mouse gut; feature: mouse-associated habitat; material: faeces | place: Denmark | collected 2011
ATGAAAACAGATTTTTCTGCAAGACCTGTTTATTTACAGGATGAAAACCGGATCAGAGCACATTTCCTGATTTGTTTTCTCGCATTAACACTCTACCGTTTTCTTGAGAAAAAACTGGATTATAAGTACACCTGCGGAGAATTATTAGATACACTAAAAGCAATGAATTTCGCCGAAATACAGGAACAGGGATTTATCCCACTATACAGACGAGAGTTTATCACGGATGCACTCCATGAAGTCTGTGGTTTCCGAACGGATTATCAATTCATAACCAAAAGCAGCATGAGAACCATTCAGAAAAAAAGTAAAGGGAAAGAATAAATTACTATATTTCGTAACAACGACAATAATCGCTGTAACCCAGAAAATACAAGGGATACAGCGATTGTTTAATCTACTAACTGTCAAAGACAGGATTATAAGATTTTTCAAATCTTTGAACTGCTTTTGTTTAACTTTGAGCTGTCTTTCACATGCCGCAGAAATGCCGCCTTCCGCTTTTAAATAGGGTGGATTGGCAATAATTTTTCAGACAACTTTTTTAAGGTTATTTTGCCTGTATTGTACTGGCGTCCGATATCCTAAAGCGGAATGTATTCTGCGATGGTTATACCAGTTCACATAATCCCATAACTTCAATTTCAATTCCTTCAAATCTGCAAATGTTTCATTCCATACAAATTCTGTTTTTATGATTTTAAATGTCGCTTCTGCTGCGGCATTATCATATGGACATCCTTTCCGGCTCAGGGACCGTTCTATATTAAATGCCTCCCGAAGTTCTTCGATTGTCTGGTTTTTGAATCCGTTTCCATTGCTGATACAGAGTATTTGCGGGCATTCGCCTTTATCATATTTACTTTCGTCCTAAGATCAGCGCCGCTCGTTTTCAAATATCATTCTCCATTTTAGGCTGCTGCACTTCCTTACGCAGTTTTATGAGTTCTTGCTGTTCGGGCGCGCGGTTGTCTTTTTCATGGAATGAGCCGGAAGACGAAAAAAACAGATGCTGCCTACGGAGGATGGGATTCGTCTGGTTTCAGTCCTGCCCGATGAACTGAAATCCCGGAAGCTAACCGCCGATTGGGAGAACGCCCTTGTTTTGGTAGGAAAGGGGGGGGGGATCTTCCAATGAAGGATTTCATGACAAACATTGAAAATATGGTTTCCGGACTTGTCCACAACTGCAGCAAACCCAGCGGCGAACAGAAAAAAATGTTTGCAAGGGAGCGGGAAACGCTTGGAACCTGCCCAAACTTGGGCGGACAGATGGTAAAAGGAAAATACGGGGTGATGGGAACGTCCCTTTCCGATGCGCAGATAAAGGATATGCTTGACGGAAAGAAGATTTTGTCAGAGGGATTAAAGGGCAAAAACGGAAAGGATTGTGCCGCCTATATTATCTCGGACGGAACAGCAGAATACCATTATACAAAAAACGGCAAAACAAAAAGCGGCATCCCGTATAAATGCGGCATGGAGTTCCCAAAGAAGAAATTTTCGGGAGAGAAAAAGAAGTAAGAATTTCGAGGACAAGGGAAATATATCTGTTAAAACATTTTGTTTTCAAAAGGCGTTGTCTAATGTATAAAAAAGTGACCAAGGGGGGACGTAATTGAAAGCAGGACAGGTAATTTAAGCAATATTGGAGAAGGCATTAGATAAAGAACCTACTAAGTCAAGCTGTAGTAAGAAAGAAAAATGATTTAGAGGAACAATACACAAAGCCGAGTCGGAAAATAATAGTACCTTCACCGCGTGTGGACCCGACAGCATGGAGCAGATTAAAATTGAAGAATTGGATGCATATTTTACAGATAAGTTAGATTTTTATCAACAGAAAAATAATAGAATCATTTTGAAACCTTTTGTTTTGTTTGCGTATCTAATAAGTGTAAGAGATAATCATCCGGATGAGGAAAAACAGCTGCAAAGCTGTGGGAAGGAGGAAGCAGAGAATATGCAGGCTCTCATTGAGAAAGCTGTCCGGGGAGACGCGGAAGCATTTTTGGAACTGATAGACAGAAATTCCATGGCAATGTATAAAGTCGCTTATGCAATATTGAATAATGATAATGATGTGGCAGATGCTATTCAGGAGACCATTTTAAGCTGTTTTGAGAAAATACATACGCTCAAAAAACCGGAATATTTCAAAACATGGCTAATACGAATTTTAGTCAATAATTGTATTGTCATTTTGCGGCATTACCATAGGGAGAATTTGTCCGATGAAATACCGGAAACAACGAGGGAGGATCCGTCGCTTGCTGAATTTGAATTCAAACAAATGCTGAATCTGATAGATAAGAAATATCGTTTGATTTTGATTTTTTATTATCTAGAGGGATTTAAGATTTCGGAAATCGCAGAGTTTCTTGGAATGAATGAAAATACAGTGAAGACAAGGCTTGCGAGAGCGAAAGAACAGATTCGTATTGCATATTTGCAAAAATAGAAGCCATAAATTTTGAATATCACAATAAAATATAATATGGAGGATTTCATATGAACAAACAAATTGAATTTCCGCAAGCAGACGATATGCATTTGGATGATAACATTAAAAATATTCTGGATGGTTCATTCCCTCTGCCTGAAAAGGTAGAGAATTCTAAGAAAGAAGCGTTTGCAAAAGTCCGTGTTGTAGCAGCAGAAAAAGAAGGACAAGAGGATAAAAATGATGTGAACGCTCTGATAAAGAGGACAAAAAGCAGAAAGAATCATTGGAAAATGAAAAAAGCGTTTTTCCGGGCTTTTGCAGGAGGAGCGGCGGCGATGGCAGTATTATTGGGTATTTGTATGGTAAATCCGGCAGTTGCCGCATACCTTCCTATTGTAAACCACGTATTTGAGAAAATGGGGGATTCTTTGGAATTTGCAGGAGATTACGCAAAACTGGCAGAGCCAGTGGAAAATTCTGAATCAGGAACTGAAAGCATGACTATCAATGAGATGAACTTGACTCTGTCAGAAACTTACTGCAATGAGGCAGCGCTTTATCTGAGCTTTGTGATTCATTCCAAAGAAAAGTTTCCGGAGACTTATATTGGACAAGACGGCAAGCCGGTTATCCAAGTGAGAGGCCTGATAGACTTTGATTTTGATGAAGAAGGATATATTGACTTGGGAAATTTAAATTTAGATGGTAAGATGGCGGATGAGAATATCTATGCCGGCGTCCTTAGGTTTGATATAGCGCAGTATTTTGCAGGTACGGGCATAGAGATACCAGAAAATTATCAGATAAAACTAACTGTTTCCCAGATTATAGGGAATAAGCCGGAAGATACCATTCCTGAAATGCCTAAGGAGCTGAGAGAACAGTATGAGGATGCTATGAAAGAAAACGGCCTTGGGCTTACCGATGCAGATTTTGAGCAGTTTACGGAAGAACAAAAAGACATAAAACATCAGCTTTTTTCAGACATGTGGAATGCGTATTATGAAATGTACCCCGAAAAACAGCAGTATCCGAACAAATATCAAAATTGGTGGACGGACGGCCCGTGGGATTTTACATTTGATGTAACAAGGAACAATGAGAATGTAATCCGTAAGGAAATCAATGAGTTGGATGAAAATGGCCTCGGGTTGCTTGCCGTTACGAAAACACCAGTGGAGATTACGGTGGAGACAGAAGATAATACAGATTATTCTGTAGTTGTCCTTGATGCAGATGGAAATTTAATGGAGCATGGCGACAATTTCAATACAGTATCTATTAGCGGTCACGATACGTCCAAGATAGATGTTTATATCTGTGATTATATTGAGTATATGGACGAACTGAAAGGTTACTGGTGGTCAAATGATTATGAAGAAAGGGCGAAAGAAAAGACCTTTAAGCAGCTGCTGGATGAGCGTTGCCTGTATCACAAAGAAATTGTATTTGAGTTTTAGAGCTTAAAAATCAGTATTAACCGACAGCCCCCTGTGTAGAGCTATCTATTTTCCGACAGCCCCATAACAGTGGAAACGGAGGTGAAAAAAAGATTTTCTCTAAAAAAGGAGCCGCATTCTGCACGGTATCCATGCTGCTGGCTCTGGTCATATGAACAGTATGGAGGAACACTGCGCTGATGGTAAGCACAGTTGCTATTTCCAGCAGCCGAATCCCTCCTGCCTTTTCCGGGTTCCGTATCGCACAGGTATCCGACCTTCATAATGCCGAATTTGGAAAGGATAACTCCACGCTGCTGCGGATGCTGTCCGAGAGCGGGCCGGACATTATTGTGATAACCGGGGACCTTGTAGATTCTACACATACAGACATAGACACAGCCCTTTCCTTTGCAAAAGAGGCCGTCCAGATCGCACCCGTCTACTATGTGACAGGCAACCACGAAGCCCGCCTGACAGAGTATGGGCGGCTCAGAACCGGCCTTGAAACGGCTGGCGTGACTGTTCTTGAGGATAAAACAGTATGGCTGGAACGGGATGGTGGAAAGATTATGCTTATCGGGCTTTCCGATCCCGATTTTACAGTTAAGGGTGATATGTTCGGGGAAGTGCCTTCTATGGTCGGTACAAAATTAGAATCCCTGGCCGGCAGCGAAGGCAGCTACACAATCCTGCTCTCCCACCGCCCGGAGCTGTTTGAAACTTATGCAGACTGCGGTATTGGTTTAGTCTTAAGCGGCCATGCACATGGCGGCCAGTTCCGCCTGCCCCTCATCGGCGGGCTGATTGCACCCAATCAGGGACTGTTCCCCAAATTTGATGCAGGGCTGTATACGGATGGCAGCACGGACATGGTCGTCAGCCGCGGCATTGGCAACAGCATCATACCGTTCCGCTTCAATAACCGTCCGGAGATTGTATTGGTAGAGCTTTGCGCTGAATAAAAATGTTTTTAAGAAAAAAACAATTTTACAATATATTTTTATCATTTTTATGTGTACTATCACGGAAACACTGCATACTATCACGGAAACCATTATACAGACACGAAAACTCACGGGCAGTTTCCGTGTTCGTATAAGGGTTTTGCCTGCGAGTATCGACTTTTGCCTGATAGTATGGAGTTTTGCCTGATAGTATCCGAGTTTCCGTGATAATAAGCGACTTTTGCCTACGAGTATATACTATCAGGCAAATAGTTTATAGTAATACTTAAATCCCTTGATTTTACAGCATTTCCGCAAGATTCTAAACTGAATTTACTACCAATTTACTACTTTTGAGGAAAAGGGCTCTGATATGCTTTTTTAGAAGATTACGGATAGGCAAATGATAGCACACATGTGGGAAAAAATAAAGAGACTGCCGGAATGACAGTCTTTTTCCGCATATGAGAAACGCCAGAATCCATTCCAAACCGTATGGAACAGATTCGCTTTCTCCGTTTTGCCGGCAAGTATGGTAATTGAATGTAATGCACATGGGAAAATGTTTATGTGATTATTTCATTTCTTTAGGAGTTGTGCTTGTTAAAAAAACAGTTTATAATTATTACTAAAAATTAGGAGGAAAATATTATGGGAATTTCAAAACCTTTTTACAGGATTGCGCGCCCAAAGGCATTTATACCAGATTATGTAATAGACACAAGATATGCCTCAGACCGTTTACAACTTAGTAGAGCTTATATAAATATTGAAAAGGAATTACGTTCAATATTTAATTTTATTGAACCTGATGAAAAGAACAAAGATACTTTTTCATTTGAATTATACAGCCTGTTACTTCGCGCATGTACAGAAGTAGAACTGAATTGTAAACAAATAATGGAATCTAATGGAGCAATACCGCAAGGACGATTTTTTACCATGACTGATTACAAAAAATTAGAAAAATCCTCTCTGTTGTCTAAATATACGGTAGAGTTTTCAAATTGGAGACAGCGAAATGCAACATCACATGAATTAGAATATGTTAAAAAAGAATTTTGTCCATTTGCGAATTTTGCAACACATATCAGTAAATCGCCAGATTGGTACGAAGCATACAATGCAGTGAAGCATAATCGAGAAGAAAATCTTGAAAAGGCTAATTTAGAAAATTGTATGAATGCCGTGGGTGGCATATTGATACTTCTATATTCTCAATTTGGCTCTTGTTGTATAGAAACATATGGAAGTAATGGATTGCGTTGGCAAGATATGGACGATTATGACCTCAATTTTGATGCAGATATTATTTTTGAAATTCATCCTCCTCAAATTAGTGATTGGTCAAGTGAGGAATTATATGATTTTGAATGGAGTAATATTCAAGCAGATAGTGAACCATTTGATAAGTTCGTATTTTAGCTTAACGTAATTCAAATCTAAACTTAGACCATAAAAGTGTATTATAACCCGCTATAAAAACTAATTAGGCAGTATTGCAAACCTAAATCTGCTGTGGCATATTGCCGGATTCTAAATTATAACTTAAAAAGAAAAAATTCTTAAAATAATGGATAGTAAAAAACAGAAAATGAATTTTGACGGATATCAGCGAATATATGACATGCCAAACGTATGGAATATTATCTGCTTTGTGCCCCGTTTCCGGCAAGTATGGTAATTGAATGTAATGCACATGGGAAAATGTTCCAAGTTGTTCCGGGTATTTTAATCTGGTTTACAAGCTTTTTGAAGATGAACATTAAAGATTTGCCCGGCACAACCCGGAACAGAATATTAAAAAAATAAACCCCACATGGAGAGTGAGGCACACAATCCATGCGGGGCTTTTTGCGTTATTATGCGGTCTTTGTAAGTCTGGCCTCCTTGGAGGTCTTGCTTTCCAGCAGTGCGATATTGTCAACGAGCAGTATGAGCCCATAGACCATTTCGCCATTCCCATCCTTATAGTTGTTATTCTGAATGGTATATGAGCATGAGACCAGGTCCCCTTTATCCAGATAATCGAAAGGCCCGTTGTTCTGCTGTTTTGCGGGAATGAACGCTTCCAACGGGATAAACTGTGAGTCATATTCGCCCTGCCCATTTGTGAAATGGTTCTGTGCAGCGACTGTAAATTTAATCTTTCTGGAACCATCCTTGTTCGTAAAAACTGTAACATCCCTTGTAAGCCTGCCTGTTGCCACGCCGTAATTTCTAATATTCTTCATCCTGATTTCCTCTCTTTCCTGTGTCAGTGGATTTTCTATTTCTTCATTTATTTAACCGGGCCGTGGATGCGGCCTTATATATTTTCATTCCAAGACAACGTAGAGGTGCATTCCTGTGGATTAACGGTATCAATGGGGCGCAGGCCCCTGTCTATTCCCAGATTCGGAGCCGGGGCGGCAGATATACCCAGCCACCATTGCTGGGGCAATGGCTAGGCCTTTACATCACGGGGGTGCAATGTTAAAATTTCCCGGACGGATGGTGGGGAGATTATTGTCTATTCCTGAGTTCCTCACCGTCGGCAGGCAGTTCCGCCACATTGCAGTCCTGTGAAGTCAAGGCTGGCGGCAGCCAGGGAGAGAGTTGGCTGTATGGAAAAAGCCCCTGGCAGAACGGCACAATGCCTTTCCCACGCTGGGCTTTATATAAAGGGATTATGTTTTCGCTTCCTCTGCCTGTGTGCCCCCGTCTTTTTTGTCCTCTTCTTCTGGCGGTTCTGCCAGAAAGAGCAGCCTGCTGATATACTTCACCCTGTCCGAGAGCTTTTCGATATCCTTTGTGATTTTTTCCAGTTCCCCGCTTACAGCCTTTTTTTCATCGAAATAAAGCTGGGCTTCGAGATTATCCCTCCAATTTTTAAGACTGCTTATTTCATTGCTGATTTCCCTTAACTCCCACTCGAGGTCATTCCTGTCTTTCATGCTCAGCGGTTTTCTTTCCAGTTTTTTCTCCGGCTTCTTTTTCGTTTCGTTTTCCAGTTTTTTCCCTGGCTTCTTTTTCGGTTCTTTTTTTGTTTTCCTTTTCTGTCCTTTCCCCGGTGCTTCTGCCTCTTCGTCTTTATCCTGTTCCCCATCCTCTTTTTCCGGCTGGTTACGTATCTTGTTATATGTTTTACATGCGGCGGTTTTAAGGTCAAGTCGCCCCCTGAAAACGGCGTTCGGGTTCACCATCAGCGTCTTATCGTTGCGGCGCATGAAATCGTCTTCTATAAGGGTCTTTATGGTCTCCGCCACGGTCTGGTAGGATATGCCGGACAGCCTTGCAATCTCGCGGTAGGAATATTTCAGTTCGTTCGTGAGTGTCATTTTCCTGATAAGCCACAGGACAAGCTTCATTTTTTGGTTCATGATGCCGTCGAGGGTCCTGCTGAATTTGGAAAGATAAATCTTATAGAAATCCACATCCGTATTGGGTCTTAACGGCCTCAGATGGTATTCAGTCCCTTCTGCATCTTTTACAAGCGTTGTGATAGGCGCTTTCTTTTCATCTTTTGTACTTTTGTCCTCATTTGACTTTTTCCTTCCCATGCCTTATAAAGCCTCCTTTCTCCCATAATAATGATTATAACATACCGGTTTTCCATGTCAATATTGAAAAAAATCAATCATATCATTCTGATATGATATTCTGGAAAAATAATTTTTAAAAATTCAGTATTTATGCTGTTTTTATAACCTTTTTTTTCCTTTTTTTCTGAATCTATTTTATATGTTATAGTAATTTAAAGTTCGCACAGCGAACCGGCTTCTTTTTTGAGGATTATTTTCCAAACCTTATTACGATACATTAAAATAACAATCCATCTTGATGCGCAGGCTGGAGGGAGTTTGCAGGAATTGTACAGTGGCATAGCTGCTGGTGGGCTGTATGTACGAAGTGGAGGATAAAGGGTGCTTGCCAGCACCCGGCTATAAAAGCGAAACAAAAAACCAATTTTAAGAAAGGAGTCATAAACGTATGACAACTACAACCAAAGAAATTTTAACAAACGGACAGGCTGCACAGCTGGATGCAGGGAAGATATCAAAAGACACGATTTATAACGTGCTGCGCTGGCAGAGAAGATACTATATCGAGATAGCAGACATGCTTACCGCAGCGGCGACAGCAAACTATCTTGACAGCCTTGATAAGGATAACCTGCCTGCACCGGAAGATGCGGCCCACGGCCTGCTCCAGAAAACGGTTGACACATTCAGGGAGTTTAACGGAAGACTGGATGAAGGTTCCCTGCCGGTGCCGCTGCCGGAGGAACTTACAGCCTGTCAGGTAGCAAAGCTCATGATGGCCCTCTGCCATATAAGGCTGGTTGTTGACAGGAACAGATATGAATGCAATGAATCCGGCTTACAGGGTCCTGACAGATATGATGTCATGCTCTATGTGGCTGACAGAAGCGATATCTACGATGGTGAGTCGGACATAGGCACCTATACCTGTAATCTCTGGCCCATTATCGACACATTATCACCACATCAGTCAGTATCATTTGCTGGCTTTGCCGAATATGTAGATGAAGTAGAGTTCTGGCTGCGCCTCTTTGCAAAAAAGGCCAGTCTCAGCTACTTCCACGGGTTTATGCCGTTGGAGAACGGTGTCCTAAACTGCAGGACGAAGGAACTTTTGCCGTTCTCACCGGAGTATGTGTTCGACGAATGTACATATTTCGGGTCCTATGAAGAAGGCGGGGATGGCCCTGTGATACGTTTCAGCGATGGCAGAGAGGAGTCTGTGGATGACTGGATAAAAGGTGCCGCTTCAGGCACTGACTGTGCAGAACTGCGCCGGATACTGGCTGAATGTGTCTGATGAAGGTTTCCGGGGCGGCAGTTAAGCTGCCCCGGCAGATAGTAAAAGGATATTATCAAAGGGCAGAAAATATACGGCCACTCCAAGCGTTTGGAAAACATCTGCTTCCTGCGTAGTTTTGCTTGCCGGAAATTATTCCTACTTTACAGGCTAATTCCCCGCTGCAGGATTTTTGAACATGGGAGGAGTTGGCGCCTTTTTATAATGCCGGAGGCATTGCATGGGATGCGGAGCAGCCCGGAAACAGGACCCCGTAGTGCAGCGCACGAAGGGGCAAGAAAGACTGCGGAGCAGGATTTCGCAGTAAGGGCCCCGGAGTGCACAAGCGCGGAGTGGGTGGAGCGGCGACAGCTGCGGAAAGTGCCTCGGCTATGCCGAGCGAACGAAGTGAGTAGCGCTCCCTTATCCTGTTAGCCATATTTTGATGCGTTTTCGTAAGAAAATGCAGAAAAGCCGCGCGGCATCTGTAAATACGGGCTTTCACAGCCTTCCATAAATTCAAAATGGCCCTGTTTTTTCTCTTCCATAAATTCCATAATTTCCATAAATTGATTTAAAGCCCGTATTTACGCCGTTTGTTACTGAATTTATGGAAGGACGTTTTGCGGCATCGCCCTCACTCTTCCATAAATTCGTGCCTGCGGCAGCGTCCTGCGGTGGAGCCTGCCTGACGTTCCGTTTCGGCTTGCCGGGGCAGGTTCCGCCGTGGGGATGCAGGTCATTTTATGGGTTCCGTACTCTACTTGTGGTTTCCGTAACCCCGTACACTTTCCATTCTATGCCCGTGTTTATATAGTCCGTTCCGTCCTTCCCCTGCTATATCCATATATCCCGTTGCCCGATAAAAAAATAAATCTTTAGGATAGGAGACGGCGCATATCCAATCCTAAAGATTATCCAGTGGGAAATTCTTAACAGATTCCGAAGCGATCTTTCGGAACAAAAAAATAAAAGGGGCATACAGCCCCGGAAATTTGTAAGTCATTTGTGGTCTTTTTAGGGTCCTTGTGAAGACCAATAGTTTGTCTGATAACTTTTTAAATGGCCTCTTTAAGGTCTTTACGAAGACCACTGCCATCAGACGATTTCCAAAGTGGTCTCCATATGGTCTTTTTATGGTCTTTCCAAAGACCAGCGCCGCCGAATATTTCCCGTTTGGTCTTCACATGGTTTTTTTACGGTCTTCACAAAGACCGCATCCCGTTGCAAAAGCGCCCCGGAAGCCGGATGGTCTTCACGGAGACCATCTGTGGCATTCACAAAGACCGCCATCCTTCTTCTGCCCGCAGCCGGTCTTTATAAGAGCTTTTTAGGGTCTTTGCAAAGACCAGTTTCAAGTGCATACAAAGACCAGCCCGGCGGAGAAAAAAAGAGCTGCCGCCCGGCAGTCTATTTTGACCGCCAGGGCTGCAGCCCCGGAAATTCCCTTATCTGATTTTGCGTGTGCCCTTTCCCTCAAATCAGCTTTGCCTCATGGAAGCTGATATAGGCCCCGCTCTTCCCGCCTATGATGATATGGTCGGCCAGGCGGATGTCCAGCAGCTCCCCGGCTTCCTTTACCTTTTTCGTGAGCCGTATATCCTGCCCGCTTGGCAGGGCGTTTCCCGATGGGTGGTTGTGGATCAGGATTATCTGGGCCGCTCCCGCCGACAATGCCCGGATATAGATTTCCCGTGGTGATGCGAGCGCAACATTTACCGTTCCCTTGGATAGGAAGAAAATGCCCAAAAGCCCGCAGGCGCTGTTCAGGGCAAGCATATAGATGTGTTCCTCGGCATATTCGTCAAGGTGGAGGAGGCGGCAGGCAAGCAGCGCAATCTGTTCCGGGGAGGTCATTTCCTCCGTTTCATAATCTGCCTGTTTTTCCTCCACTAACATAATGCCGCCGTTTTCGTTCAGCCTGGTATCGTAAAAACTTACCATTTTTTCCGTGCCTCCTCTGATAGCTAAGATAATCCCCGCATTAGGATTTGGGGCGGTTTTCTCCGCCCCCTTTGCAGTCCGCAGCTAAGCAGGCTGCGATGTCATTTTAGACATCCGGCTTCAGAATCATATCCGGCGCCGCAGAGGGCGGCGCTGCCCTTAGAGGGTAGGGGGAGACAGGGCAGGAAAATCCACAGCATCCCAGTTTTGGATTTACTGAAGATTTAGGGGCCAGAAAAAAGAGGAAGCCTTATGCTTTTTCTGCATAGGGCTTCCTGATCAAGGATTTCTATTTATTTTGCAGCCGCAGCCTCGGCTTCGATGTCGATGATTACCGTGTCGTTGATAGTGATGTAGCTCACGCCAAGCGTATTGTACATGTAAGTCCTGTCAAGCGGTGCGCCGACTGTCAGACCAGTCGCATCTGCAACCTCGTAGTTGACAGCCCACTTGCCGTCCTCACGCTGCTTGAGGGCAACCTTTGAACAGGATACGGCATTCTTTTCGGAATCCATGAGCGTGAACGTTGCGATTTCCACGCCCTTGTGAGTGACTTTATAAGTGCCAGCGCCAGCCTTTGCCAGGGCACGGAAGGTCTCCTTGCCTGTCACCCCTGCTGTTGAGCCTGCCGCTTTAGGTGCGGGTGCGCTGTAAGATGCGCCGCTGCCGCTGGGAGCAGAACTGCCGGAACCACTGTCATAGCTGTAATTTCCAGAGTCGCCGGAACCGCCGCCGCTGTAATCGGAGCCGGAATCACTGGAGCCGCCGCCAGAGCTGGAACTTCCAGAGTCACTGGAGCTGGAACCTCCGTCATCGAGGCTTGCGCTTCCGCCACCGCCCGGTGCTACATCATCACGGACACAGCCATCATCGTATTCTGTTGCATGGGCAACAATGCCTGTATTTCCTACAACCATAGCACATGCCATAAGCATAGCCATACCTTTTACTACTAAATTGTTTTTCTTCATCGAAGTTACCTCCTTAGTTTCTTGAAATATAAGTTGTCTGATGTTACTATGTTCGCCGCCCTTATGCCTGCGTGTGCGCTGCCACACCTCCCTTTTAGGCACCGGCGGATGTCAGGACAGTTCCCATCCTGTCCATATATGCAACCGGGCTGCTTGCAGCCTGCCCACCATCCGGGGCGGCTGTTCCCCGGTGTGCCCCTTATACGGTTCTCTGCCATGCGCCTCCCTTCTGCATCTGGATTCTGAATCATCCATATTCATAGTATCAGACACATGGCTTGGCTTTTGGGTTTTGTATCCCTGAAAAAAATAAAAAGACCGTCCCAAAACAGGGCGGCCAGAAAGCGCCGTCCATGTGCGTGTACTTTTCCCTTAACAGTCATCCCAGAGGGGGAACAGAGATTCCCGTCCCCTCTGGATGATTACACTGCCGGGATAAATAAAAAGACGGCGCAGGATTTCATTTACCCACACCGTCATAAAGTACAGCACACAGACCCAAATCGCCAGACTTCCTTATTGATAAAAGGTGGAAAATCTAGTAAAATAGGTATTGGCGCATAAGTATTTATGCTGTGTTAGGAGGTCGTGTCTCCTGCATAGGGGCTGAGAGGGCGGCAACCCTTTCAGTCCTGCCTTTTTTATTTATCTCGTAACTTCAATTATACCGCACTGCAATGGGATTTTCAAGGCAAAATTGCCGCCCTGTCTGCCATTAAGGTTCTTGTCCAGTATTCCAAGCGTTTGGAAAATCCCATGTTTTTGTTTCCTTTCCTTATCCTATTATAGCCGAACATCCGGCAATATTCAACAGGATTATATACATCTATACTTATTTTTATGAGGTGCGATGTATATGTTCAGCTATGACCCGTTATGGGAGACATTAAAGAAAAAGAATATTACCCAGTACCAGCTCATCAAGGATTACCACCTTTCCACGGGCACACTTGACGCACTGCGGAAAAACAAGAGCGTTACTGCCTATACCATTGAGAAGCTGTGCCTGATTCTTGACTGCCAGCCGGGCGATATTATGGAGGTACACAGGTAACAGATAAGCTTCTTTTTGTTCCGGCAGTGCCGGGCAAATCTGTTAATGTTCCACTTCAAAAATCTGTGAGCCTTTTTTAAATTGCCCGGAACATCTCGGAACACATTTCCCTTGTGCATTACATTCAATCACCTATATGGCTGGAATCCGGCAGGCACAAAGATGATGGGGCGGGGCCCTTGCCATCCCCTCACGGACAGGGGGCCCGCCACCCGGAATCATCCTTCCTCGCAGACAAGCTTTAGCTTCATCTGCTTTCCTGCACTGAACGCCTCTTTCACGAGCTTGTCAATCTTGCCGGCCACGCTCCTGTACCCGCTGTAGCTTTCGATTTCAAGCAGTGTCCTCGGCGCATGGTTTGCCAGAGGTTTGCCAATGTTATTGGCTGCCAGGCCGTTAGCCGTTCCCAGAGGCTTCGGCACGCCATGGACAGGCGCGGATACGGCAGGCTTCGATATTTCATGGACAGGCGCAGATACACCAGGCTTCGATATTTCATGGACAGGCACAGGTGTGGCAGGCTTGGGCGCTTCATGGACGGGCATAGGCGCTGCGGGTTTCACCTCGGAGATTACCGCCTTAGGCGCATCCACGGGAGGCTGTTCCGGCTCGCCTTTCCTTAGCCGGTTAATGGCCCTCACGCTCATATCCGGCGTGACCTGCTGCTGCATTTCCTCGGGCATCCCAATCATGGCGATAAGCTGGGAAGAACTGAAATTGCGGTAACATTCGGCAATGCTCTCGATTACTTCGCCGTTTCCATCCCTCTCCGCATAGGTCTCGATGATGTTGATGAAATTACAGCAGGTGGACTTCTTGATGCCAAACTCCTTCTCGGCATAATCCATGATGTTCTTATAGTCCAGCACCCTGTACATGTTGTTGTTCTTAATCCAGTGGAGCTGGAAGCCGATAACCAGGAAGCTGTTCTGGATATTCCGCATTTCCTGCTTGATAACGTTGGTTCTCTCGGTAAACTCCTGTTTCATCCTCTTGAGCGGGGAATCCACGACCTGTACAGCCGGCTTTTCGGATATAGCCGGGGGATTGGGCACAGCCGGGGGATTCACGGAAGCTATGGGATGGGCCGCCTTTTCCCCGGCACTGGCTTCCGGCTTCACGGCCTGGACCGGGGCTTCCGCTTTTGCTTCGGGTTTTGAAGCAGGTTTCCCAGCCTTAGGCGTTTCGACTTTTGCTTCTGATTGGGAAGCAGTTTTCTCAGTCTTAGGCGCTTCGGGTTTAGAAGTGGATTTCTCAACCTTAGCCGGTTCGGCTTTTGCTTCGGGTTTGGAAGTAGATTTCTCTGCCTTGGCCGGTTCCGCTTTCGCTTCGGGTTTGGAAGTAGATTTCTCTGCCTTAGTCAGTTCCGCTTTCGCTTCGGGTTTGGAAGTAGATTTCTCTGCCTTAGTCGGTTCCGCTTTCGCTTCGGGTTTTGAAGTAGATTTCTCTGCCTTGGCCGGTTCCGCTTTCACTTCAGATTTGAGAGAGGTTTTCTCTGCCTTAGTTGGATCAACGTTCTCTTCAGATTTGGAAGTAGATTTCTCAACCTTGGCCGGTCCTGCTTTCGCTTCGGGCTTGGAAGTAGATTTCTCTGCCTTAGCTGGATCAACGTTCTCTTCAGATTTGAGAGAGGTTTTCTCAACCTTGGCCGGTCCTGCTTTCACTCCCGGCTTCAATACCGCATTGGGCAGGACCACAATACCCACATTTTCCATGCCATCTGTTTTTACTGTTTTCGTTTCTGGTTCTTTCATATACATAGGCTCCTTTCACTGCCCCGGGGCAGATGATAGTGGCTGCTCCATACGCATGGAGCGTTTCAGGTTTTTCTGCAATAGCGGCCGGCGCCGGGAACGGCGCTTTTTCTGCCCGCCAGCCTCCGGCAGGCGTGACGGGCACAGGAGCCGCAGACTCATGAGAAGATTTCGATTGCCCCGGTGTCAGCATGGTAATAGTAGGCATTGTCAGAGAGGACTTCATCCGGCAGGACTTGTTCCGTATTGGCTGCCCGCACCATGCCGCACATATATCTGCCATCTGCCGGGCCCGGCCCCGCAGGCGTGAGCAGCACCTCATAGATGCTGGACGGCAGGATATAGAAATTCCCATGCTCCTGCCCGAACTCACGCAGTATATCCCCATAAAGAATGGCGGCGGCGCTGCTCATATCTCCCTTATTACAGCGCAGGACGTACAGCGGAACGGCAGGGATGCCGTCTCTCTCTGGAAACAGCCCCTCCGGCGCATCATCACCCATCACATCCCGGATTACGTCCTCCAAAGACTGCAATATCACGGGATACAGCCTCCTTGTGTTTTCCAGCGCATATCCATGCAGGGTCTCCTCATCCGTCTGCCACAGCCTGAACATATGGTCCGTGACAGTGATGGTCCCGCTCTTTTCCCCGTCAATCGTGACAGGGACAAAATAGACGATGGCAAGGTCGAGGAAATCCCGGTGGGGCATGGATTTGAGCTTTTCACGGTTGCGCTCCCTGTTTACGGGCTTAAAGCAGATAAGGCCCCTGACGGCTTCAAAATCCGTCATGTCCGGCAGGCTGAGCCCTCCCTTTATCCTGCATCCCTCATAGAGCCTGGCCGCATCGGCCTCGATGTCCTCCATCCGGCGTCCGTCCAGATACTCCCGGTAAAAGCCTTCCATGTAGATATTGGGGGTCACGTTCTCCCCGTCCTGCATGATGACGATTCCGGTCAGGCGCACGCCGTTATTTTTATCCGTCTGGACGGCCCTGACCTCACAATCCGGGTACCGGGCCTCCAGCCGTTCCTGCATGGCCCCGACAAATGCCTTGAATCCCGCAGGAATCCCTGTTATCGCTGCATACATATTTTCATTCATGCTTCTGTTTCTCCTTTCATGCTTGGCGCAGGAAACCCCCGGTGCCTATAACGCCGGGGCCATGCCTGCTGTTTCATTCTGGTGTTGTTTTAAGGCGCCGCTGTTTTCCGGCTGCGCCGCTTCCGGGAGCCGGCCATAAAGGCTGTGCTGTTTTAAGTCATATTTCCTGACTTTCCGTGCCGCCTCCCCTCTGGTAAGGAGCCATGCCTCACTCAATGGCGTATTGAGGACGGCGCTGACGGGCTTATTGGCCTGCTGGCTGATATACCTTGCCGTCTCAAGGTCACGCCCGGCGCCGAGGCAGAGCATGTTGTCGCAGTTGTTCAGGATTGTCATCGCTTTTGCCTGCCCATAGAGCGATTCCAGCTGTGAGAGCGACTGGATGATGACGCTCACTGAGATTTCCCGCGAACGGATTACGGATATGATTCTGTCAAAATCCGGTATCACCACGTTTGAGGCGAAATCGTCAAGGTAAAACCGCACGGGCACTCTCAGCCTGTGGCCGGGGCTTTTGTCCGCAAGCTCACACAGGGTATGCAGCGCCTGCGTGTAAAAGATATTTGCAAGCCGGTACATGGAATCGTCCGTGTCGGATATGGTCAGGAACACCGCCGTCTTTTTCCTGCCCAGTTCCTTGATGTTGATTCTCTCAGGGTTGGTAAAAACCCTCACCGCATCACCGAAAGAGAACGGCGCCAGCTTGGAAGCAAGGAAGCTGAAGATGCAGGCGGCAGTCTTTTCGGCGCTTTCCGAGACGGACTGGAACAGCCGGTAGCGAGAGAGCGCAAAACTCCCCGGGTCCACCACTTCCAGCTCCCTCATAAGGGCCTTATATCTCCCGTCCCGGCCCATCTCCCCGGCAAGCCGCACCACGCTCCCGGGATGGCGCTCCCCCTCCGGCAGCGCCTCGAGGACGTAGCTGACGGCGGATTCCAGGTAAATCCTTGCGGTCAGCTCCCAGTAGGGGTCATGCCGGCTCTCAACGGGCACCATGCAGGCGGCAAGGGTCAGGATATCCTGCTCCCGGTAATGCCCCTCACGGTCCGGCCTGATGCAGGCAAGGGGGTTGTAGCCGTAAGGGGATAAAGCGCAGTCGGCCAGGTTTATCTCTACAACCTTATAGCCTTCCTGTGCCAGGATCGGCCCGACTTCCGGGCAGATTGCCCCCTTGGTGTCCGCGATGACCATGCTCTCACTGCACTGTAAGATGTTCGGGATGACATAGCCCCTTGTCTTGCCTGAGCCGGACGGGCCTATGATTAAGTCGTTGTTGTTGAGCCCGGTCTGCCATGTATCGTTGCTGACCGTCCGCCCATGTGCGAGGATTCTGTAAGTATCGTCCATGATGTTTCCGCCTCCTTATATCCCTGTGATGATGCGGTCGGCAAGGCGCCACGCAACCGCCTCTTCTGCGTTGAAATAACTGTCCTGCCTTGTCTTTTCGTATACCTCTTCGATGGTGTGGCCGGTATGATCTGCAAGGATTGAGGCGGTAATCTCCCTCGTCTCCATGAGCCGTCTGCTGGCCTGCTCAACGCTCAATGCGCTGCCGCTGATTCCCGTTGTGAGCGGGTCGTGTATCATCACGGCGGCATGGGGGAGCATATCCCTCTTATTCCCGGCAGCGAACAGCAGCGCCCCCATAGAGGCGGCCATGCCGACACAGATGGTCCTTATCGGGCAGGAGATTCCTGCCATCACGTCATAGAGGGCAAGGCCGTCAATAACGGAACCCCCGGGAGAATTGATATACATGGTGATTTCTTTCTCCGGGTCTGCGGAATATAAATAGCGCAGCTGCAGGACAAGGGAATAGACGGATTCCCTCGTTATCTCGCCGACAACCTCAATGGAGCGGTGCCTTGAAAAGAGTTCGTCCTGTATCGGGCAGTAAGTGGTGCCCTCCGAACTTTCTTTGATGATGCGTGGTGTCATAAGATACGGATTCATATGCGTTTTCCTCCTTTTTTCCAGATGATGCTTTTATCGCAGAACGGCTCGATAAGGATGCGGTAGATTATCTCGTCACAGACAAGCTCCGGCAGTTCCCCGCGGTACGCCCATGAGAGGATTTCCGCAACAAAACTGTCAGAGACGTTCCCGTATGCCTCATCTGATGCCATGCAGTTATAGACTGTGGAATAATAAAAATCGCCGCGCATATCGGAGAGCGCATAAAAATAGCAGAGGGTGTCAATCCAGCAGACAGCCGGATATGCGTTGTTTACCCCGTCCCCGCAGGCGGCAAGCCTTTCTTCAAGCCTCTTCTTTTTTTGCATCCTGCGCCTCCTTCCATGCCCGGTAAGCCTCACTCATGGGCGCCGCAAACAGGCGTAACAGTTCCCTGTGCGGGAGCGTGCCCGGCCCGGGCCTTTTGTGCCTGCCTATCAGGGCTGCCGTCTCACGGACGGTCATTTCTTCAAGCCGTTCCGGCGGGATGCTGAGCATCATTGCGAGCCTTGTGCGGCAGTTGTCGTTTTTCATGTAATCAGATAGCTGCATATTTCCAAACGCTTGGACTGCACAGGCATCATACTCCGGGTGTATGCGTTCCCGTCCTGCCTTTTCCAGCTGTTCTTCAAGCGGTATCTTTTCGTATGCCATGGAGCCTGCCCCTTTCGTATTTTTCCTGTTGGGGATGCGGTAAAGAATCCCTCATAAAAAAGACCGGCAGCGGAAGCTGCCAAGCCTCATAAGGAAAAGTTATTTTGTTGGGATATGGGGAAAGAATGTCCGTTTCATTTAGGCACATGGGAAAAGACAGGATGATATATATAGAAGAAACTGTCCATTTTCTCCGATATGCACATGGGAAAAGGGAGGGGGAACTACGCTGACTACGATAGGACTACGGTAAAAGATAAGGGCGTAGCGGCCATAAAGCCAGTATTTATGCGGGTTTTATAGATAGCAACTACGCTACTACGATAAAAACAGAAAATTTTATAGGAATAATAAAAGACACACCTGTATGGTGTTAAATTAGATATATATATAATAAAAAAGTTTCTACCGTAGTAGCGTAGTTACCGTAGTTGGATTGCCTAAAAGCCGCATAAACACTGCACTTGTGCAGACTACGGTAAATTTCCCCGTGTAGTTTTTTTCTCCCTTTGCGTAGTTCCTTCTGTGCAGAAGAAAGAATCACCTTGTTTTCTGCCTGAACCAGTCACTCCACATATTCAAACATCGTCCAGATTTTTTCCGGCGCCGTGCCCAGAAGCAGGCATACAAAGGATAATGCTCCGGCATAATTATCTGTGCCCTCAAAATCCTTGAGCAGTTCAAGAATCTCGTCAGTGTTGTAGCTGTTATTATGGATATCCTTTAGCCTCAGTTTCCTTGTTGCTGTACAGTTCATCATTCATGCCTCCGTTTCCTAAAAGGGTAAACGGTCAGCCGTTCCCGGCTTTCCTCTGTAATTCAGTCGGCTTCTCCCCTGTGCTGGGCTGGATGCAGGCAATGCGGTCAGCCGCATGGAATGCGTTTGCGGTGAGCTGTCTCTGCCATGCGCCCGCTTTGGGAGACCACTTGAAGCTGTTGCTTTTCAGTTCGGAGCGTGCGGCTTCATCAGGCTTTTCATCAAAATATATCCTGAGCCGGTTATCCTCTTTGCAGGGCTCCGCATAGCCGCCGTCGAACTCCCAGCCGGCATAAACGGTCTCTGCTTTCCGTTCCAGTTCCCCAATCCGCTGTTTTACCCTGCGGATTTCAGCGCCGTTGTTGGAGAGCTGCCAGGGCAGGTAAGGCGATTTGCCGTAATGCCAGCTGGATTCCATGTCAGATTTTAATCTCTGAACCTGTTCCGGTGTCAGGAACGGGCAGCCGTCCAGTGTGCCTTTCTCCCGGAAATAGCTGTTGACGAGCTTCATCGCCTCCTGTGATTCTTCCAGATTTTCAAGCTTCTTTTTCAGCTTCTCCACCGCATCCGGGTCGTCAGAACTGATTCCCCCTGTGCCAACGCTCCTTATCTTATTAAGGATTTCCTGAATCTCTCTCCATTCCTCCATGTTGCGGTCACGAGCAGCATTCTGTTTCTCCTTCTTTCGTGTAGGGAAATTCGCAGGCCCGCAGATTAAGACAGAGGGAACTCTGGCATCAATGGCATATCCGTTGTTCATGTTCTGCGCGAGTTTGCGGGAATAAGAATCAAGAAGCCTGTCTATCTTCTCATGGTATATAGGGTCAACCTGCTTTTTCTGGTTTTCCGCAATCTCTGCCGCCCTGTCCACCATGGTCCGGTATTCCGCAGTGGCGCTCCCGGCCTTATAATCTGAAAAACTGTTCATCTCCTTTGCGCGGCGTGCCGCATCCTCATTGATTTTGTAATAGGTAACGTTATCCATCCGTTCTCTCCTTTCATCCGGGCCCGGAATCCTTCCATACGCTTGGAGGGGGCCGGGCCCATGGGTCTTCACACGATACTGATACAGCCGGTCTCCCGGTCATAGCGGTAGATATTGTCGGACAGGAAATCCTTATCCCCCGTGCTCTCATGGTTCACGTTCCTGAGAACGTTCTGCAGTCCCGCCGGGTCATTTCCTTCCTCATCTGAAACAACCGTCATTTCATTTATTGAAGTGGGCAGGATATAAAGGTCCCTGTCCAGTTCCCGGGCAAAGGAATCCAGCAGGCCGTCATAGAGGACTGCCGCCGCACCGTAGAATTTCTCGCTGTTGGTGGCTATGTACATGCGCCCACCGCCGTCATCCTCATACCCGGTCTCAGGTGCGTTATCATAATCTTTGAAAACGTCCTCCATATCCCGGACGCTCCCGGGGAAGATTTTCTGCGTGTTGGCGAAAGCTTCCGTGAAAAGAGCATCCGTGTCCGTGACGCCCCATTTCTCCACAAGGGGGTTATCCACCGGGAGATACAGCCCTTTCCCGTCTTTTGCCGCCACGGGGATATACAGCACGGCCGCCAAATCCAGCCAGCGTATGCACGGCATTGTCTCCAGCAGTTCTTTGTTTCTCCCATAGTTCATCAGCCTGAAGCAGATGCGGCGGCGTACCAGCTCAAAATCCTCCACAAGGTCCAGAAGGCCTGCGCCGTGGGAATCGTATTCCTCACATGCGGAAGTGATTTCACAGAAGACTTTCCAAAGGCTGCACCCATCTATGTACTTGTCATATAGGCCGTCCAGGCACACTAATGTGGAGAGGGCCCGCGCAGGGTCTATGATCGCAAGCCCCGTCACGTTCTGGCTACGCATGATTTCCACGGTCATTTCCGGGTGGGATGCGGCAAACACGGCCTGGAAAAATTCAGCGAAAGCCTCCATGGTCTGTATCTTCTGGGAAAACAGGTATTTCTTATCTTCGTCCATAATCTCGGTTCCCTCCTTTTTTGTTTCCGGTATTTCTCCAAACGCTTGGAGAAGAAACCGTAACGCATTGAAATATCACCCCGTTTTTCTGTTGGGCCTGTCCGGGGATGCAGCCAGCTCATAAGCCTCCGCCTGCTCTTTGGCCAGCGGCTTCCTGTAGGTCAGCTCCCCCCATGCGTGCAGGTTTCCTCCCGCAACCGGCCGCCTCCTGTCCCCGTCATAGTTGACAACCACAACCGGGGCGTTGCCATCAGGCTTGGGGTAAGCGCCGATGTCCACCGGCCTTTGCGTAGAGTAATAGCGGTAGTATCTGGCCGGATTCTGCCGTGGTCTTTGCCCTGCCTTGCAGAGGCATCTGTAATTGTCCGCCCTGCAGCGGTAATCCCTTTCAGCTTCGTCTATCAGCACAAAACTGCGCCCATGGTAAAAATCACGCCCGAAAGGCGTTTCCGTGAACTGCCAGACCATAAATCCCTTATCCCTGTCTTTTGCCTGTGCAAGTATGAAGCCATGGCCTGTTTCAAAAAACATTCTCTTTAGGATTTTATAGCCGTCTGTCGCTTCCATATAGAATCAATCCTCCTTTCGCAGGGATAACCGGCACAGGGGGACCTGTGCAAATGCGCAGGGAGAGGATTATGCGGAAAAGGACATAAAAAAAGCCCGGCATTCCGCCAGACCGTATGTGTGCAGCTGTTTGATAATCCGCCATCCTCCAAACGCTTGGAAAGAAAATTCATTTATAAAAATTCCCCTGCATGGTATGCAACCGCAGGGGAAAACATGCTTTTTGATATATAAATTTTGAAAGGGTTTAGAAACCTTGGACACTTGGCACATGCTTCCCTTTTGTGCCTGCCTTCGCCTGATGCCTCCGAATCCTATATATCCAGTTCAGAGGAATAGCGGTTAGAAGTGTCCATATCCTTAATCTCCCATGTGTCCCTGCTGATAAGGAAAAAAGTAATTTCCGCCTTTCCTGATGCCAGATTACTGCCGGGGGCTAAATTATCCTGGCTCCTGATGTCCTCATGGCAGTTGATGAACTGGTCATAGCATTCCTCATTGTCAAGCACAAAAGAATACCTGTCCTGTTTATTATCATAACTCTCATACTGGCTGACTATCTCTTTGACAGCAGAATCATCCGGCCTGCCGGAGAACTGGTAATAAATGAAATGCCATTTGCTCTGGCATTCGCCTTTTTCCCGCTTTAGGATTATATGCCGGATATCCGCGTCAATCTCCGTTCCATCATCTGATCCATTTGTTTCTTGGGATTTAATATCATCAGACAGTTCGTATGTCTGCTGGTATTGGCTGTATATGTAACGTTGCAACGCTTCCGGGAGGGGGAGTTGATAAATGGGGATTAAGGCAAGTTCCTCGACACGCTCCACTGCTTTTTTCTGGGCTTCATCAGACAGCCTGTCAAAAGCGGCAAGCAGCCTTTTGACACGGACCGGCCGCTTGTTGTCTGTTGTGTTATCCGCTGCTTCCTCTGCATAATTTCTTTCCTCAGCGGCCCCATACGCAAGCAATTCCGAAAGCGACGCCCCCAGTGTATCCGCTATTAAGTTCAGGACTGCATACTGCGGGCTGCGCTGGTTTCTTTCATAATTGGAGATGCTTGCCTTGGTCGTGCCGATGGCTGCCGCCAAATCATCCTGTGTCATCCCTTTTTCAATTCTTAGCTGCTTTATTTTTTCGCCTAGTTTCATCATATGATACCTCCTGTTATTAGGATATTTTAAAGTATGCGAAATGTCAAGTTATTTTCATTTAAAAGTAAATATATTGTTGACATCGGCGCTGAAATACATTATACTGGACGTTGTAAACGATACGTTTATATATATTCACATCTATATAAACAGTTTCCGGAGAAAGGAGGAAAATGCCATGATAATTGACAGGGAACGAATCGACACAATCCTTGCAGAGCAGGGCATCACCAAAGCCGTCTTAGCAGAACGCTGTGGAATATCCAGACAGAACATCAGCACAATCACCCGCCGGGGCACTTGTGAGCCCCGGACTGCCGGGAAGTTAGCCGCTGGTTTGAATGTTCCGGTATCAGAAATCATCAGACAGTAAAACGCTGTCTCCAAAATGATGCCGCCGCACGGCAGTGTGGATATTGTACCTTGACAACTAAATATGGGAAAAGAAAAAGATATAGGAAGGGAGAAGATGTTATGGCTTCGCAATCACGTAACCAGCTTATTATGGAAGCGGCAACAAGCTATCTTTCAACGCTCAATCCAGGTTCACTGCCATGTGCCGCTGATATGGAATCGGAACTTTTAGAGTATGCCAACGACCAGATTGAATTGGCTAATGCGAGCATTCTGAACAAAGACAGAAAATATAAGATGCTCAGCAGTTTGCCCGCAAGGACCATCGCCCAAATCATCCTACGGTTCTATCCTGTCGCAAACCTTAAATTAGAGGGCGGCACGAAAGCGCTTGCTGTCTATTGCGGTTCGGGAAAGAATAAAGGGCTTTATGATATGGATGAAGATGCGATAAAAAGGATAATCGAGCAGTATGGGGCAGACATGTCAGAAAAAGAGATTTCTGATGTATTCGCAAAACTTGAACGTAATGCGCCGTTCCTTGGCCTGACAAAAAATAAGGACTTAATCCCGGTCAATAACGGCGTTTTTGACTATGAAAAGAAGCTTTTGCTGGATTTTAGCCCGGATATGGTGTTTACCTCAAAATGCGGCGTTGATTACAATCCTTCCGCCCAAAACATCACTATACACAACCCGGAGGACGGGACCGACTGGGATGTGGAGAGCTGGATGCTGTCATTGTCTGATGATTTGGAAATCGTGAACCTCCTTTGGGAAATAACGGGCGCATGTATACGGCCAAATGTCGTATGGGGCAAGTCAGCCTGGCTTTTTGATGCAAACGGCAATAATGGCAAAGGAACGCTTTGCCGGATGATGCAGAATTTATGCGGCGAGGACTCCTGCGATTCTATTTCCGTGGAGGATTTCGGGACAGATGCCTTCCTGGAAAACCTTATGCGGAAAACCGCCATTATCTGTGATGAAAATAATGTCGGCACTTACCTCGATAAGGCAAAAAATTTTAAAAAAGCTGTCACGGGCGACCCCATCACAATCAACCGCAAATACCGTTCCACTGTGAAGTTCAGGTTCTGCGGGTTTATCGTGCAGTGTATGAATGCGCTCCCCAAAGTCAAAGACCGTTCTGAATCCTTTAACAGGCGGCTGATCATAATCCCAATGACCAAATGCTTTACCGGGATAGAACGGAAATATATCAAGGAAGATTACCTGGGACGCAGGGAAGTATTAGAGTATGTTCTCCATAAGGTGCTCCATATGAATTACCACAGCCTTAGTGAGCCTAAAATCTGCAGGGAGTTGGTTGCTGAATTTAAGGTATACAATGACCCTTTGGCCGAATTTTGGAACGATTTCCGCGGGCAGTTTGTCTGGGATTTGCTCCCATTTGCGTTTTTATATGATTTATTCCGTGAATGGTCACGGCGGTTCTGCCCCTCTGGCAAGATTATAGGCCACAACAGCTTCTGCCGTGAACTGCGGAAATTGGCCGCAAACGATATGGAATGGGAAGCGCCAGAGACCCCAAGCACCACTGGCCGGAAATTAGACCGGCCCGAACCTCTGATTGATGAGTATAACGTAAAAGGCTGGCAGAACCCTAACGTGTGTGCTGTTTATACACTCCAAAGGCAGCATACAAAAAGCTCATACAGGGGCTTGGTGAGGAAGCTGCCGCCAGTCTGCCCGTCTAACGCAGATGGCTGTGAAGAACATTAAAAATCCAGAAACAAAAGCGCCTCAGCCGGCAAGCAAAAAAGCGCATAGTGTTCTGGATCAGTAATTAGCTGCGTTTATTGTAACACAGAATATCTGTAAATGGAAGCATCTTTTTTTGCCACCCGTGCTGTCCTTTGACAGCGGCGGTGGCTATTCCAAACCGTCTGGAAAATTTTTGGGTTTTTATTATCCTTCCCAAACGGAAAACTGTTACAATGCAAGCACTTTTTAAACGATTTTGATTCTTAGGCATCGCTATGTATGATGCCTTATAACAAGGAGGAGATTATTATGAACGATACCACTACAGTTCCAATCAGTGAAAAATATGTCCTCACAATCAAAGAAGCTTCGTGCTTTTTTTGCATCGGTGAGAATAAACTCCGTCGTCTTGCGGCAGAGAGGCCCACAGCGAGATGGGTCGTCATGAACGGAAACCGAATCTTGATAAAGCGCTGCCAGTTTGAAAAATTCCTTGACAGCACGGACGTGATTTGATTAACTATCAATTTTTTCAGCCAGGATGGACCTGGCAGGAAAGGAGGCCATTATGCCATATGATTTTAGGCCTAATGAGATTTTCGGCATTGAGGATGCTGCGCCATCCAGTCTCACGGGCACGGAACTTTTGTACGAATCAGAGCTCGGAAAGCCTGGAGGTCCTGACTATCTTAGGGAAGAGGTAAGGCGCAACAGGGCTGGCAAGTATTACATGTATGTAAAACGTGGCGGGCGCGCCTGCTATTTCAACAACTTATCCTATGATTCTGCGGGTCAGGAATTTTCTTTCCCAGTTACGCCAAAAGCGCTTGCACTATGGGCTGGGAAGCGTTTATGCGGCAGCGATTTCTCCCGTGCCTTTAAGGACTTTAACAGCAACGTTAAAATCAGGGAAACGGTCTGGGAATACCAGCAGGGCACAGATGAGACCCAGCCCGGATTCATCTATGAATACCTGAGGAAAACGGATACCGATACATATGCACTGTTTTCTACAGACTATGCCTACCCATGCTTTGGGTGCAATATCGCAGAAGCGAAACAGGGCAGACGTAAAGTGCGTTATGACCTGTATCTGTATTATATAACAGAAGACACCGCACGCCGCTGGGCGGAAGCAAGGGGTATGGACCAGTATACCTTCATGGAAGTCTTTGGCTGATGAAGCTGCTGGTTTAGTCTAAATCCTTGACGGCCAGGACAAAATCCAATGTGATTTATACGTAATACAAAATAACAACTTATCAAAATATGGTTGACAAAGGGCCCGGGATATGGTATAATATAAGTAGCATATCTGAGCCCTTTTCAATCAGGAAAGGGGCTAAATATGTCAGAGAAAAGACGTGATAATAAAAACAGGATATTGCACAAAGGGGAAAGCCAAAGAAAAGACGGTCGATATTGCTATAAATATGTAGACAACTGCGGGAAACCACAGTTTATTTATAGTTGCAAATTAGTGCCCACTGACCGTGCGCCCAAAGGCATGCGCGATGATATTTCGCTGCGGGAAAAGGAAAAAGGAATCCAGCGTGACCTTGAAGATGGGATTGATGCGTCGGGCAGAAAAATGACTGTGTGCGAGTTGTACGAGAAATATACACGTGTCAGGGGGAACGTCAAGCCAAAGACCGTGGATGCCCGTAACAGCCTCTTAAGGAAGCTTAAAGGCGATAAGCTGGGCAATGCGCAGATAAGCGCCGTAAAGCCCTCTGACGCCAAAGAATGGGCTGTCAGGATGCGTGGCAAGGGGATTGCCTATACGTCCATCAGCTGTGATAAACGTTCGTTATCTGCCGCATTTCACATGGCTGTGCAGGACGATTTAATCCGAAAGAACCCTTTTGACTTCAAACTCAGCACAGTGATTGAGGACGACAGGGAGGCGAAAGCGCCGCTCACGCCGGAATTGGAAAAAAGCCTGATGGGATTCATTCAGGGGGATTCCATATACAGAAAGCATTATGATGAGTTTATTATCCTTTTGGGCACAGGGCTCAGGATTTCAGAGTTCTGCGGGCTTACGGCAGGAGACATTGACCTTGAGGGGCGCAGGATTACCATTGACCACCAGCTCCTTAAACACACCGGGAAAGGCTACTATGTGGATAAGCCGAAAACCCAGAGCGGGACAAGGGAAATCCCAATGGGCAAACCTGTGTATGAAGCGTTCAGGCGTGTACTCGAAAACCATAAGGACACGGGCATTGTGATTGACGGGTATAGCAATTTCCTGTTCTGCACCCGGAGGGGATACCCAAAGACGGCTATCAGCTTTGAAGACACTTTCCACGGCCTTAAAGAAAAGTATAACAGATACCATGAGGAAAAACTGCCTGAGAAGTTCACGCCGCATACATTAAGGCATACGTTCTGCACGAAAATGGCATGTGCCGGGATGAACCCGAAAGCATTGCAGTATATCATGGGGCACAACAGCATCAATATGACTCTGAACTACTATGCACACGCTACTTATACTTCCGCCCGCGAGGAAATGGAACGGCTGACGGCCTGATTTACGGAAGAATTTACTACTGCTTTTACTACTTTGGGGAGCAAAAAGATGTGATGAAAAGTGATGAAACGTGAAGTTATGCAGTAGGCTGAAATAGCGGAAACGCCCATAAACACTGGCAATTCCGCTATTGACGCGGCTTCCGGGGCAAGGGTAAAAAAAGTATAAACTATCAGGCAAAAAATTTGCATATTTTTTCCCTAATGCCAATCCTTTATTCCCACATAACGAATATCCTAACCAGTTATTTGGAACTTCACTAAAGTTAAACCACGCGTCAATTTCTTTAGGGGTAAGCCCTTGTGTGGCTTTGGTATACAAAAAATAAAAATAATGAATAATATTGTTATGCAATTCAGTAAAACTTTCCCAATCTGCTGTACTATAGAAATTGCTTTTTGAACCATTAAAACTGCTGATTTCCATCTTGCGGACTTTATTACATATAGAATTCCGTACACTAATACTCTGTTTAGTGTGCTCTGACTGGAAATCAGGCCATCAATCTTTGACAGATTGTCTTTCAAATCCCTTGAAATATAGTACCGGAAATGATATAATGTACTATATTAGAGGTGATTTTATGGCTATACCAGAATACATCCGCAAAGTGCCGAGACCTGTCAATACTGTTGTAGTGGACAACGGGAAAGATGGCCCAAACCGATATGCTGTCCGCGAAAGAGCCGGGACAAAATACATCCGGGACGGAAACCCACAGCCGAAAAACGGAAAGGTCATCGGCCATATTTTTGATGGGGCATACATCCCCCTTAATGGAGAAACAGCCGCATCCGGACCGGACATGTTATCGTATGGGGCAGCCGCATTTGCGAAATCCGTTTCGGCCGATATCCTGGCTGACCTTCTGGAGGTCTATCCCGCAAAGGACGCATGCACTGTAATGGCAATTGCCACGCTCAGGATCATACGCCCATCCATCACGGCTGACCGTATGGGAACGCACTATCGACGCACATTTGTCTGCCAGCACTACCCGGGGGCAGCATTGTCCGCGAATACCATCTGCACTTTCCTGCAGAAGCTCGGGCAGGACGGCAGCAGACGCAGGGCTTTTTACCAGAAGCGTGCCGCCGCTGTCATTGCCAGCCACCATATCGCAATTGACGGAACGCTCAAACAGGACAGCAGCACAGTAAATGACCTGTCGGCCTTTTCTTACAAGGCGCGGAGGAAAGGCTGTCAGGAAGTCTCCGTGCTCTATGCCTATGACATCGAGGCAATGGAGCCGATCTGCGCGGAAGTGTTCCCCGGCAACAGCATCGATGCCAGTTCCTATGCCGCTTTCATTCGTGATAACGACATCCGCAGGGGAATCATCGTCTCCGACAAAGGATTCCCGCCCAGCCAGATCAAAAGGGAGCTGGAGGAACGGCCTGACCTGCACTTCCTGACGCCGATAAAAAGGAACGATGCCAGGATCGCCAACAATGACATGCTCTCTTTCGAGGGCGTGCTCTCCGGCATCGACGACCATGTCCTGTACAGGAAGTGCCCAATTCAGGGAGGCCGCTATCTTTACGCCTACAGATCCGCAAGGAAAGCTTCAGCAGAGGAGGCTTCCTACCTGGCCCGCAGGGAGAAGCAGAACGATTTCCGCCCTGACGCGTATGAAAAGAAGCGGCGCGTCTTTGGGGTGATCGTGTTCGAGTCAGACCAGGATATCGATCCCAGGGCTGCCTATCTCTGCTATGACGACCGGTGGCTGCTGGAGCTGGTGTTCAACCGCTACAAGAGCGACGAATGCCTTGACAGGACAGAAGTCCAGGGCGATTTCTCGCTGCTTGGCTCAGAGTTTATAAACTTCATTTCCACGGTGCTCACCTGCCGTATGCTGCGCAAAGCGCGGGAAACCGGGCTGTTAGAAAAGGTATCTTATGGCGGGCTGCTTGATGATCTTTCCAGTGCATGGCGCATGGTTGACTCGCCAGAAGAGCCTGCCACAGATGATGGTTTCTGGGTACATACGCTGAGTTATGTATTTGATGAGCTGGAAGCCCTTGGTCTTTCAAAGCCGATTCCTAAGCCAGCGCCTAAAAAGCGGGGCAGGCCGAGGAAAAATCCAGTGGAAGACAAACCAAAGCGACCAAGGGGGCGGCCAAGGAAAAACACCTGATCTGCTGCACCTCTATAGTACGGCAGATTGGGAAACTTATAATTCATACTAACTTGGAAAGAAGGAATTTTATGAGCAAAGAAGACATGAACCATCAGGTTCTTTTTACTGATTATCCAGATATAGTCAATGTAGAGCAGTTAAGCGCAATGCTCGGTATCAGCACGAAGACGGCCTACAAGCTTCTGAAAGAAGAAAAAATAAAGAGCATCCACATAGAAGGGACATATAGAATCGCCAAAGTACATGTACTAAAATATTTGGAATTATCCGAATAACCCTTTTCTTTTAGGGCTTGTACGTTTATAATAGCTCTTATCATGGCAGATGGGAGCTGTTTACCGAAAAGGAGGTTAGACGAATGGTAGCAGGACATCTGCGTATCCAGAATGGATATTATCAAATGATTTTGAGCTATAAGGATGAGAACGGAAAGCGTAAGACCAAATCCATTTCAACCGGGTTAGAGGTAAAAGGCAACAAGCGCAATGCGGAAAGGATGCTGACCGCCGCCCGCCAGTCTTTTTTGCCTGAATCCTGTGACGACAAGGAAGAATCAGCGGGAGAGGAAACGGTAGTAGTTGGAAATGCTGAAAATAGTAGCAAGGAAATCGTGGAAGGGTCTCCTCTATTCTGTGATTTCATCCTGGAATGGCTGGAAATGGTAAAGAGGAGCATTGAACTTACCACCTATGGCAGTTATGAACAAACTGTCAAGCACTGCATTGTCCCGTATTTTGAGCCGAAGCACCTTACGCTCAAGGATCTGGAGAATAACCCAAAGGTCATTCAGGACTATTACCAGTATGAGATTTTGGAGAAGAAGCTCACAACCAACACGGTAATCCACAGGCATGCAAACATCCGTAAGTGTCTGCAATATGCCTATCAGATTGGGCTGATCAATTCCAATCCCGCTGACCGCGTGGAACGCCCTAAGAAAAATACCTTTTCCGGAAGCGCATACAGCGAAGACGAGCTTCAGGAATTATTCCGGCTCTTTCGGGGCGACCCATTGGAATTTGCGGTAATCACAGCAAGCTTCTACGGACTGAGGCGTAGCGAGGTGGTAGGGCTGAAATGGAATTGCATTGATTTTGATGCAGGCACCATCACCATCCGGCATATCGTGACACAGGCCACTGTAAACGGCAAGTTTATCACCATCGCAAAGGACAGGGCGAAGAACAAGTCAAGCCTACGCACCTTGCCTTTGGTGGCTCCTTTCAGAGAGATATTGCTTCGGATTCAGGAGGAGCAGGCCGAACAGCGCAGAGTCTGCGGAAAAAGCTACTGCACGGAGTATCTGGAATACATTTACCTTGACCCCGTTGGAAAGCTAATCCGTCCTGACTTTGTGACGCAGCACTTCAGTCTGATGCTGGAGAAGAATGATTTTCGCAAAATACGCTTCCACGATCTGAGGCACAGCTGCGCATCGCTGCTTTTCTCACATGGGGTAAGCCTGAAGGAAATCCAGGAATGGCTCGGGCACAGCAATATCTCTACCACTGCGAACATCTATACGCATATGGACTTTAACAAGAAGCTTTCTTCCGCCAATGCGATTATAGGGCTTTTGGGCAAAGAAAAAGAATCCACTTCAGCCGCGAACTGAAAGCGTGGATTCCCAATAAACCAATGCTGGTAGCCGGACTTGAACCGGCACGAACAAATGTTCGACAGATTTTAAGTCTGTTGCGTCTGCCTATTCCGCCATACCAGCAGATTGTTTGCAGTTCCATCCCGTTCCACTCTCTTCCAAAAGGTTCCAAAACTTTTGGAGGGATGTCAGGAGGGATATCAACAGGAAATATCCTGTAAGTTTTCAAAAAACCCTGTAAAATCAAGGGATAAGAAAAAATTATGAAAATGGCGCTTTGGATTTTAAGTCTCTTGTATCTGCCTATTCCACCATACCTGCCTATGTTCCATAAATGGATGGGGGTGGATTCGAACCACCGAAGCAATTTGCAGCAGATTTACAGTCTGTCCCCTTTGGCCACTCGGGAACCCATCCATACAGGACCATCGCCCTGAACAAAGAAAATTGTAGCACAGTTTTGCACAGATCGCAAGGATTATTTCAAAAAACGCTTCATTTTGCGCCGAAGTACTCCGCGATGCCCTGCGCCATCCCCTCCACCAGCTTGTCCTGGTAGGCTTGGGAGGTGATGGCCCGGCGCTCCGCGCTGTCGGACAGGAAGGAGGTCTCTATCAGGCAGGACGGCATGGTCGCGTAGCGAATCACATACAGCTCATCCGTCTCCTGCGTCCCCCTGTCCACGGCCCCTGTCTTCTCCACGGCCCCTTTATGCACCAGCCCGGCCAGGCGGCCGCTGTCCGCCAGGTTTCCGCAGTACCAGGTCTCGATGCCGGATACCCCGGCCTGGGTGCCGTCATAGGCATTCTGGTGGATGCTGACGAAGATGTCCGCTCCCGCCGCCTCCGCCGCTTTCACCCGCTCCTCCAGGGAGGGCAGGCTCTCGTCGTCCTCCCGCAGCATCACCGTGTCGAAGCCCAGCTCCTGGAGCTTCCCGGAGAGCCCCTTCGCCAGCTCCAGATTGACCCTGGCCTCCGACACACCGTCCCGGTAGCAGCCATCGTCCTCCCCGCCGTGCCCGGCATCGATGGCCACCAGCCCCGTGAGCCCCGCCTCATCGCTCACCATGACAATGCCGCCCGAATCTCCGGCATCTGCTGCCTCCACCGCCCCCTCCTCCCCGGAGGAGCCGCGGGCAAAGGCGCTGATACATTTGTCCGCCAGCAGGAAGCACCCTTTTCCCGCCAGGGCGGCAGACAAAAAGAAAGCTGCCACGAACAATGCCGTTCCCGTCAGCCTCCTCATCCTCCGCCTCTGTCCTCTGCCGCCCTGTGCGCCCATGTTTCCGCCCCCTCTTCCCATGTGTGTCAGGTACAGTATAGAGGGCTGCCACATCAAAGTGACATCTTTTCTGTATCCGGTCTTTATCATTTTTGTATCAAAGTTGTAACATGGGGATGCGTCCCGCCTACTTCGAAATCTTCAGATACAGCTCGTTGATCCCCTCATAATACCCCACAGTGGCCACCACGTCCTCCTTCTCCATCCCGGAGAAGGTGTACTTCCTGAAGTAGGGGGTATTCTCCGACAGAGGGTTGATGTTCCCATACTCCTGCGGCTCCCCAAGCTCCATGTACTCCGCCCAGGCGGCCACCATGCCGTCCGCGTCCACGGCCTCCCAGGAGGAGATCCCCGTCCGGGCGTAGAATTCGTATATCTTGCCCGTGTCCGCGTCCACATAGGCATCCAGCAGACGGTTCTCCTTGTTGGCATTCTGCAGGCTGGTATCCAGGCTAATCTTCCAGACCAGCACATTGTTCTGGGGATCCGGCACATCGATGGCGGAATACAGCACGGCGCTGTAGGAGTCCTCCGCCAGCTCCTGGATGCCCTCCGGCAGTATCCCCCGCTCCTTCAGCTCCGCCAGGCCCCGGTTGGCCAGTTGGATCCCCGCGCTCTCCTCCACGTCCTGGCCGGAGGCATCCTTCTTGTTGGCCACGAAGGCGTAGATGCCCGTCAGGTTCTCATAGTCCGGGCCGTTCCGCGTCATGGCGTTCTGTTCGCTCTCTGGCAGTATCTGGTTGTTCAGGCATTTGGAGAGGATGTACACCTTTTCGTTGGCGCCCAGGGAATAGCGGTATCCTTCCGTCCCGGTATGGGTCTCCTGGGCCTGGATCTGGTTCAGGATGGACTTGTCCCGGTATCTGGCCAGCGCCTCGGGCCCCCACACGGCCAGCCCTACGATGATTGCCGCCAGAGGAATCAGAAACAGGCTAAGCTTCTCCCAGTTCTTTTTCATCATCTTCATCCTCCGCATCCCCCTCTGCCTCCTGCCGCGGGGCTTCGCCCTGTTCCTGTCCGGCATTTTCTTTTTCTGTACCGGCCTGTGTCTCCCGCAGGGCATTGTGGGCTATCTCATTCCGCAGGAGGGTCTCCTCCGCGTTCTGCCTCCGGGCTCCGTCCGCCCCTGCCTCTCCCTTTTTGTCAGGAATGACGAAGCTGATGCAGGTGCCCTCTCCCATCCTGCTCTCTATCTCCAGTTCGCTGCCATGGAGCCGCAGGATCTCCACGCACAGCGCAAGGCCCAGGCCCGCCCCGTTCCTGCTGCGGGAGCGGGACTTGTCCACCATGTAGAAGGCCTCGGTGACCTTCATCAGCTCCTCCTCGGGGATGCCCACGCCGTAGTCCTTCACCTGGAAAGCGTAGGCGTCCTCCAGGCGCCTCCCCAGCACCTCCACCAGACCGCCCTCGCTGGACGCCTTGCAGGCATTGTCCACCAGGTTCAGCAGGACGGATTTCAGGAGATTGGCCTCCGCGTATACGGTGCCGCTGCCGAAGGCGAACCGAATCCTCTGCTCCTTGTTCCCGGCGAACATGTCCTTCAGGTATTGGAAGAGCACCTTTGCCGCCACGGGCTGGGGATCGATGGCCTCCCGCTTAGTGACGATGATGTCCAGCAGGCGGAAGGACATGTTCTCCAGGCGCTTCCCCTCTGTATAGATGTAGTTGGACGAGAGGAAGTGCTTCTCCTCGTCCAGCTTCCTGGACCGCAGGAGGTCCGCGTAGCCGATGATGGAAGTCAACGGCGTCTTCAATTCATGGGCGAAAGCCGCGATGAAGTCCTCTCTGGACCGAACTGCCTCCTGCAGCTCTCCGATGGTGTCCTCCAGCACGTTGGCCATGCTGTTGAAGTCCACGGTGAGCTGCCCCAGCTCATCGCTGCTGACCTTCCTGGCCCGGTAGCTGTAGTCCCCCTGGGCCATGCGCCTGGTGGCGCCGGTGAGCAGGCGGATGGGCTTGGCGAGCCAGGTACAGATGAGGAACATGACGATGGAGCTGCACGCCAGCATGGCCAGGGTCACCCGCCGATAGACGGCAAAGCCCATGGTGCGCTCCTCGAACACCTCCGTCACGTCCTCCAGGGTCTCCAGGTACAGGTTCCTGTCCAGCGCGTCCACCATGATCCCCGTGTGGACATAGTAGCGCCCCTCCTGCCGGACTACCTGCCAGATTTTGGTCTCCTCGCCAATCTGCTGGAGCAGGCCGGTGTCCTGGGCGAAGCCGTTGCTCTGGTAGAGCGCCCCCCTCTCCTCATTGGACAGGCGCAGATACCGCTCCGTACCCTGGCCGCTGCTCTCCAGCTTGCCCCCGATCTGCTCCACTGCCACGTCCTGGAGCACATTGTACTTCGTGGGGATGTTCAGGGCCGCCGTCTCAAAGGCGAACCGCAATATATTGCTGCCGTCCAGCGCCTGGGCCACCTCCCGCTCCAAGGATTTCTGGAAGACGGAGTCCACGAAGAGATACCCGCTGAGCCCGAAAGCCACAGCCATGATGATGATCGTCCACAGAGAAATCTTGTATACAAACTTCATGCTCAGATCTCCAGCCGGTAGCCCACCTTGTACACGGCCACCAGGTTCTCCTCCCAGCCCATCTTCCGGCGCAGCCTCTGGACATGGAGATCCAGGGTCCGGCTGTCCGCCAGGTACTCGTCCCCCCACACCTTCTCATAGAGGTTCTCCCGGAACAGGGCGATGTTCTTGTTGCTGATGAACAGCACCAGCAGACCGTACTCCTTGTTGGTGAGGACCACGGGCTTCCCGGCCTTCGTCACCTTCCTGGCCTCCGTGTCCACCACCACGTCCCCGGCCGTCAGGGTTGTCTCGGTCTTGTTGTAGCGCCGCAGCACCACCTCCACCCTGGCCACCAGCTCCACCACGTCAAAGGGCTTCACCAGATAGTCCTCCGCCCCCAGCTTCAGGCCCTTGACCCTGTCCCTGACTTCATGCTTCGCCGTGATGAATATCACGGGAATCCGCATGGGCCTGATGTACTCCATGATGTCGAAGCCGTCCGCCCCGGGCAGCATGATGTCCAGAAGGATCAAGTCGAAATTCTCCGACTCGATCAGGTCAATGGCTTCCAGCCCGTCCTGTACGCTCCTGCAGTGGTATCCCGCCGCGGAAAGGTTGATGTCTATCAGGTCGCAGATGGACTTTTCATCGTCTACAATCAGTATCTTGATCATTCCTCTTTTGGCCACCCCCAGTATTCTCTGATGATCTCCACCAGCTCCTCCATGGTATCCTCCTCGGTGCACTGATAGATCTCCCCGAAGTTCTCCTCCGCCTGGAACCCGTCCGTGCGCTGGTAGTAGATGTCGCATTTCGTGTCGATCAGCTGCTCCCCCTCCGGGCCGGCATAGCTGTACCTGGCCAGCACCACCACGTCCTTCATGCCGTCCCCGTCCACATCCCGGCAGACCATTCCCTTCAGGGCGTAGAGGTTGTCGTAATCCTCCATGGGCTGGAAGCTCCAGACGATGTCCCCCTCCCCGTTCACCAGGTAGATCATGAACACATCGTAATCCGCCATGGTGATGAAGCCCGGGGCCACCAGGAGGCTGCCCTGCTTCTCGAACTCTATGGTGTAGCTGTGCTCCCGCACCAGCTGGAAGCCGTGCTCCTGCAGCTCCTTCAGGGTGGTGGCGGTATAGAGGATCTCCGTGGACTTCCCCTCCCCCACATAGGAGGCGATGAAGTCCGCGCTCTTGTTCATGCTGAAGCGGTTTATCTTGTCCGACACCCGCCAGTCCCGGTAGAAGTCCCCGTCCCGCTGGAACAGCACGTCCCCCACCCTGTAGCTTTTCCCCGCGTAGTCCCCGGCATCGTTCTCGCATACGGTGATCAATACGATGTCCGTCAGCCCGTCGTGGTCCAGCTCCTGAAAGGATACGGATTCCAGGCTCTTGGTGGGCTGGGAAAGCTGCCCCGGATATTTGTAGTTGGTCTCCAGCTGGTTGGTCTTGAACAGCACGTTCCCACTGCCGTCCACGATCAGGATCGCCAGCCTGTGGTACTCCCTGTGCAGGATGGGCACCAGCTCCACCTGCTCCTCGCCGAAGGTCTCAAGCTGCACCGGGAACCTCTGCTCCTCGATGATGTCATATCCCGCCTCCTCCACGTCCGCCAGAGATCCAATGGCCTCGAAAGCCTCCCGATAGGCCTCATACTGCTGCACCAGCAGCGCAATGGATTCCTCCCGGGCCCGGACCTTCGCCGGATGCGCCAGGCATCCCCCGCAGGCCAGCATGCACGCGACCATAATCGCTGTCCTCTTTTTCCCCATTGACATGTCCTCCGCCTGTCTCGTCATGGAAAACGAATTCCCCCCGATCATGATTGCTATCATAACCCACCAATGCATCATTTTTGCTACAAACCGGGCCGCCCCTCTTCATTATAACCGCACCCACAGCCGTTTGCAATCGCCATTTCCGATTCCGAAAGCCTTTACACCCTTCCGGAAATCTGTTATGATAAAAGTGTCACAGAAACAATGAAACGGCATTTCAGAAAGCAGGTGATCATATGCCAAACGGTCTCGAAATCGCGAAAGCTGCCATTGATGATTTAAAGAAAATCCAGAGGTACATGCTTCTGGCCCGAAAAGAGAACGCAGCCGAGACATACGCCGAATTGAAAAAGGAGTACCTTGCGCTGAAAGCGATTCTGAATGTAGCGGGGGTGAACCTGACAGATATCGATGAAATAAAAGAATAGGCTCAACCTGGCTGAACTGGACAGGATAAAAGACTGATAAAATGAAAAAAGACCTGACACAAGGAAACGTAACCAAAAACATGCTGCTGTTCGCAGGCCCCATGATACTGGGCAACCTCTTGCAGCAGTTTTATAATATCGCGGACACCCTGATCGTGGGCCGCTTCCTGGGGCCGGACGCGCTGGCGGCGGTGGGAAGCGCCTACACTTTGATGACATTCCTGACTTCCATCCTGATCGGCATGGCCATGGGCAGCGGCGCCCTGTTCTCCTACTATTTCGGCCGGAAGGAGGAGGCCCGCATGAAGAGCACAATGCGGCTGTCCTTCCTGCTGATCGGCGGGGTCACCGTAGCCCTGAACCTCCTGGTGATGGCGTTCTGCCGCCCGATCCTGCGCCTCCTGCGGACCCCCGGCGAGCTGATGGAAATGATGCACAGCTATGTGTGGATCATCTTCATGGGCCTTGTCTTTGTGTTCCTTTATAATTACTTCGCCTACCTGCTGCGGGCCGTTGGCAATTCCGTGGCGCCGCTGTATTTCCTGGGCAGCACCGCGCTTTTGAACATCGTGCTGGACCTGGTCTTCGTCATGGTCTTCCGCTGGGGGATAGGCGGCGCGGCGGCGGCCACGGTGATCGCCCAGGCCGTATCGGGCATAGGCCTCATGGCCTACACCTGGATCAGAGAGCCCAGGCTGCGCTTCCACAGGCGTCAGGAGGGCGGGGAGAAGGCCTCCATGGCGGAAATCCTGCGCTTCGCCTTCTCCTCCTCCGTCCAGCAGTCCGTCATGAACTTCGGCATCCTGATGATCCAGGGGCTGGTGAACAGCTTCGGCCCCGTGGTGATGGCGGCCTTCGCCGCGGCTGTGAAGATCGACTCCTTCGCCTACATGCCCGCCCAGGAATTCGGCAATGCCTTCTCGCTGTTCATCTCCCAGAACCACGGCGCAGGCCGGGACGACCGGGTGAAGCAGGGGATGGGGAGCGCCCTGCGGGTGTCCATGGGCTTCTGCCTGGCGGTGTCCCTGCTGATCTTCCTGTCCGCCCGCTATCTGATGATGATATTCGTCAGCCCCGGGGAGGCGGAGATCATCGCCGTGGGCGTGGGGTATCTGCGGATCGAGGGGGCCTTCTACTGCGGCATCGGCATATTGTTCCTGCTGTACGGATATTACCGGGGCGTCAACAGGCCGGAGATGTCTTTGGTGCTCACGGTCATCTCCCTGGGAACCAGGGTGCTGCTGGCCTATCTGCTGGCTCCCGTCCCCTGGATCGGGGTATACGGCATCTGGAGCGCCATCCCCATCGGCTGGATCCTGGCGGACATCACGGGAATCCTGTATCGGAAGCGGCTTGAGAAAGCCGGGACAGGCAGCGAAAATCTGTAAGCCGGACAGGCAAGTATCCCGGACAGACAGACGAATCCGGGCATGTAAAAAGGACAGCCATGGGGTGACTGTCCTTTTTAGAGAAGGTATTTCTTATGGGGTATAGCAAAAAACTATATAATGTATTGGGGGTTACAAGTAATATGATACCATCCGTCCCCCATTTTGCCAATTCCCAAAACCAACAAGCTTGACGAAAAAAGCAAGGTTTTTTTGTCTATTTTGTACATGCACATCTTATGCCTCAGCGTCTGCCCTCCCCTCCGGGAAGAGCGCCTCGAACTCCTCTCTGCCGATCCTCTCCTTTTCCAGCAGCAGCTTCGCGCAGCCATGGAGCACGTCCTCCCTGGCCAGGATGATCTCCTTCGCCTTGGCGTAGCACTCGTCGATGATGGCCTTCACTTCCCTGTCGATCTCGCCGGAGACGGCCTCGCTGTGGCCCTTCGCATGGGCCAGATCCCGGCCGATGAAGACTTCATCGTCGTCATCGTCATAGCAGATGACGCCGATATTGTCCGACATGCCGAAGCGCGTCACCATCCGCCTGGCCACCTTGGTGGCCTTCTTGATGTCGCTGGAGGCCCCGGTGGTGATGTCCTGGAAGATAATCTGCTCCGCGATGCGCCCTCCCAGGGAGACCATGATCTCCTGGAGCATCTGCCCTTTGGTCAGGAACATCTCGTCCTTGTCCGGCAGGGGCATGGTATAACCCGCAGCGCCTGCGCCCGTAGGGATGATGGACACCGTATACACAGGCCCTACGTCCGGCAGCACATGGAACAGGATGGCATGTCCTGCCTCGTGGTAGGCCGTGATGCGCTTCTCCTTGTCAGAGACCACCCGGCTCTTCTTCTCCGCGCCGATGCCCACCTTGACGAAGGCCTTCTCCACGTCCTCCTCCGCCACGAAGCCCTTGCCCTTCTTGGCCGCGTTGATGGCCGCCTCGTTCATCAGGTTCTCCAGGTCGGCCCCGGTGAAGCCCGCCGTGGTCTGGGCCAATTGCTTCAAGTCCACATCCTCCGCCAGGGGCTTGTTTTTGGAGTGTACCTTCAGGATGTCCTCCCTGCCGCTGACGTCCGGCGTCCCCACAGCCACCTTCCGGTCGAAGCGCCCGGGGCGCAGGATGGCGGGATCTAGGATGTCCACCCGGTTGGTGGCCGCCATGACGATGATGCCCTCGTTGACGCCGAAGCCGTCCATCTCCACCAGAAGCTGGTTGAGGGTCTGCTCCCGCTCGTCGTGGC
>OFGG01000364.1_pt1 | contig 40218 bp, 35 predicted proteins | sample 1521701 | NCBI WGS metagenome assembly OFGG01 (sample SAMEA3504081, study PRJEB24116) | mouse gut metagenome | biome: mouse gut; feature: mouse-associated habitat; material: faeces | place: Denmark | collected 2011
CTCTGCCCGCATGGGATTGCTCAGGAAGTCCTCATAGGACAGCCTTATGCCCTCCTCCAGCTCCGTGCGGTAAGTCCATCCTAACCCCGTGGCCTTGGACACGTCCAGGAGCTTTCTGGGGGTGCCGTTGGGCTTGCTGGCGTCCCACCGGATCTCCCCGGCGTAGCCGATGACCTTCGCCACCAGTTCCGTGAGCGCTTTGATGGTCAGCTCCTTGCCCGTGCCCGCGTTGACGGTCTCGTTGCCGCTGTAATGGTTCATGAGGAACACGCACAGGTTGGCCAGGTCGTCCACGTAGAGGAATTCCCGCAGGGGCGAGCCGTCCCCCCAGCAGGTGACGTATGGAAGCCCCTGCTCCTTTGCCTCGTGGAACCGCCTTATCAGCGCGGGCAGCACATGGCTGTGGGTGGGATGGTAGTTGTCATTGGGGCCGTATAAATTCGTGGGCATGACAGAGATGTAGTCCGTCCCGTACTGGCGGTTCAGGAACTCACAGTATTTCAGCCCGGAAATCTTGGCCAGGGCGTAGGCCTCGTTGGTCTTCTCGAGCTCGCTTGTCAACAGGCAGCTCTCCGGCATGGGCTGGGGGGCCATCCGGGGATAGATGCAGGAGGAGCCCAGGAATTCCAGCTTCCTGCAGCCGTTCTGCCAGGCGCTGTGGATGACGTTCATCTCCAGGGTCATGTTGAACCACATGAAGTCCGCCAAAGCCTCCTGGTTGGCCACGATGCCCCCCACTTTCGCCGCCGCCAGGAACACGTATTCCGGCTTTTCCGCGGCGAAGAAGTCCTCCACCTGCTGCTGGCGGCACAGATCAAGCTCACTGTGGGTGCGCGTGATGATATTTTCGTAGCCCTGGCGCCGCAGCTCCCGGAGGATGGCGGAGCCCACCATGCCCCGGTGCCCGGCCACGTAGATTTTCGCGTTTTTTTCCATCATAATGCCTTTCTGTTCTAATGTCTTACTCTTCTTACATCTTCTTTTTCGAAAAAAGTTTCCGCTGAGTCAATCATCCTCGGGCGGAAAATCGTTTTGGTAATATTACAGATAAATCACATCCGGCCTGTATAGTCGGTCTACTATCTCGTCCACGCTGATGCCATTTCCGGCCATTATCGTTCCGATGACCTGGCAGTTCGGGATACTTGCTGCAATTTCTTCCACCCACAGGCTCACCTCATCGTCATCGCCAAGACCCTGACGGATTTTCTCCACTCGTTCCTTTATCTCATCCCTGGTCAATTTTTTCATAAGATTTCCTTCACGAATTCCGATATGGCCGCCGCGGCATGTGCCCCGATGCATGAATCCTTGAGCAATCAGCACTCGCTGTCCACCCCAGTGCTGCGTTGTCGTCCTCCGCCTTGTCCTGGTGCGGACATCAAGCACTGATTACTCGGGAATCCTGCACCGGTGTACTAGCGGCAGCCTGCCATATACACGGCCTTCTCCCGTCTGGCCAGAATCCTGTCATGCTCTGCCATGATCTCTATCAGCCGTTCATAGCTGGTGGCCTGGGGATTCCATCCCAGCACAGTCCTCGCCTTGGTGGGGTCGCCCAACAGGTTGTCCACATCGGTGGGCCGGAACCACTGAGGGTTCACGCAGACTAACATCTTGCCTGTGGCGACGTCATACCCCTTCTCCTCCAGACCGCTTCCCTCCCAGCGGATAGTGATGCCGTTGGCGGCGAAGGCCTTCTCTGTGAAGTCCCGCACCGTGTGCTGGACGCCCGTGGCGATGACGAAGTCCTCCGGCTTGTCCTGCTGGAGAATCAGCCACATGCATTCCACATAGTCCCTGGCGTAGCCCCAGTCCCTCTTGGACTCCAGGTTCCCCAGCTCCAGATGGTCCTGCACCCCCTCGGCGATGCGGCCGGCGGCCAAAGTGATCTTGCGGGTGACGAAGTTCTCGCCACGGCGCTCGGACTCATGGTTGAACAGGATGCCGTTGGCGGCGAACATGCCGTAAGCCTCCCTGTATTCCTTCACGATCCAGAAGCCGTACTGCTTGGCCACGGCGTAAGGGCTGTAGGGGTGGAAGGGCGTGGTCTCGCTCTGGGGCACCTCCTCCACCTTGCCGTAGAGCTCGGAGGTGGATGCCTGGTAAATCTTCGTCTTTCCGATCAGGCCCAGGATGCGCACCGCCTCCAAAATGCGCAGCACGCCGATGGCGTCCACGTCCCCGGAATACTCCGGCACGTCGAAGCTCACCTGCACATGGCTCTGGGCCGCCAGGTTATAGATCTCGTCCGGCTGGACGATATTGATGACGCGAATCAGGGAGGAGGAATCCGACAGATCGCCCTCGTGGAGGGTGATCGATCTGGCCGCGATCAGGTGGTCGATGCGGGCTGTATTGGGCAGGGAGGCCCGGCGGATGATGCCGTGCACCGCATAGCCCTTCTCTAAGAGGAACTCTGCCAGGTAGGATCCGTCCTGTCCGGTGATGCCTGTGATCAGTGCTGTCTTTCCCATATTTATCTGCTCCTTTCGGGGTCTGTGCTTTCAGGGCGCCGTATCCTGCACCCAGTCTGTCTCATTATTATATGGAAAATCCCCTGCCTTTACAATTCAGGATATTGCGGGAGTCTTGTACAATCTTGACTTTTGTGATAGACTTATTTCCGGCACCCTGTCACGAAGCCGCTTACAGGAGGACAGCTATGGATCACATGTTCCAGGGAACTTCCGTCCAGTCCAACCGCATCATATACACAGCCTCCCCCTTTGCCAAGGCCAACCTCCTCTACCTGCAGGAGGCCGGGGAGCTGCGCGCCCTGAAGCCCCATGTCAACAGCCGCCTGGGGCTGCGCTCTTTCCTGTTCTTCCTGGTGGCGGCAGGCTCAGGAAAGCTGGTCTATGAGGGCCAGACCTACCCCCTCCTGCCCGGAGACTGCGCTTTCATCGACTGCCGGAAGCCCTATGCGCAGAGCTCGTCCGAAGACAATCTGTGGTCATTGAAATGGATTCATTTCTATGGTTCCAGTATGAGCGGAATCTACGAAAAATATGTCCAGAGGGGCGGCGGGCCTGTGATTGCCCAGGGAGACGGCACATCCGCTTTCTCCGGCCTGCTCACCGAGCTCCTGGCCCTGGCGGGCTCGGAGGACTATATCCGGGACATGCGCATTAATGAGAAGATCACCTGCCTCCTGACCTGTGTCATGGCCCAGAGCTGGCACCCGGAGAACCGCTCCCAGACCTCCTCGAAAAAGCAGTCCCTCCAGTACGTCAAATCCTATCTGGAGGAACATTATCAGGAGCATATCACCTTGGACCAACTGGCAGGCCGGTTCTATATCAACAAATTCTATCTCTCCCGCACCTTCCGGGAGCAGTTCGGCGTCACGGTGCTGGGATACCTGGATCAGCTCCGGGTCACCCGCGCCAAGCGGCTGCTGCGCTTCTCGGACCTCACCGTGGAGGCCGTGGGCCGGGAGGTGGGCATCCCGGAGCCCGGGTACTTCAGCCGGGTGTTCAAGAAGGTGGAGGGGGTGGCGCCGGGGGAGTACCGGAGGATGTGGTGATTCCTTCCCCTACTCCCGCAGCTCCTTATATAAGGTCAGATCCACAAAGCCGTCCTGCACCCTGACCTCCGCCCGGTCCACCATCATGCCCACCAGCATCAGTTGGCTGGTCTGCCCATGGTTCCCGCTGCCCGCCAGCTCCCAGTAGATGTCCTCGATGCCATCGTTTCGCTGCTCGCTGAGGCATTTTTCCATCTCCCTGAGCTTTTCCTCACAGCCCGGGCGATAGTCCGCGCGGAAGTTTATCTTTCCCACACTGCCCTCGATCTCCACATGGGAGCTGATGTTCCCGGCCCCGACCTCCAGGAAGAACATGGTCAGCTCCGCTGTGATCCTTACGATTTTCCTCTGTTCCTCAAGCATTTTCCTTCTCTCCTTTTAAAGTCGCTACACGACAGCGCTAAAGGGTCAAGTCCCTTCAGCGCACTCCCAGGAGAGAAAATTTCTTGCAAAAGTACACTCATGAAATTTTCTCTCATGCGCTTTCGCGGCTTGACCGTCCATATGAAAGGTTTTCAGACGCGTTTATGATCTCCAGCCGGGCGCTTCCGCCGCTCGTATTCCATCAGGATGCTCTCTATGACGGGCACCATGATGATGGCCACCCAGCCCGCGCTGAATCCGTTGTTGTACAGGTTCAGCCCCCCGTACATCTGGGCGGTGCACATGACGATGGCCGTGTGGAGCATGCCGGCCAGGATTCCGGGCACTATGCCGAAGCGGCCCGCGATGGGCGCCAGCCCCACCGCAAAGACGGAAGCCAGCTGCACGCCGGGCGTGGTCAACGAAAAGCGGTTCAGGAAGGTGGACAGGAACACGCCGGCAAGCACCGGCAGATAGTTGCGCACATGGGCCCCGAAGGCGGAGAAGCCGAAAGCCGTCAGGACAGCGCCCACCACAGGCCCGGAAAGGTCGCCCCCTACCAGGCAGATGTAGGTGGTGCAGAGCGCCCCCATAAGGGCCATGTTCATCAGCGTGTTCCCCTCGCCCTCCATGAGGACGAAATCCGCCACAGCCCGGCCCGGATGCTTCCACACCTTCCCTATGCCCTTCCATTTTCCCCCGCATAGGTACAGTCCATACAGGAACGTCAGCAGGAAATACCCGTACAGCCCCGCTGCGATCCACAGGGGCCTCCCCTCCCGCCAGATCATCACGGACTCGCTCTCTATGCCGAAGGACTTCAGCACGCAGACGATCACGAAGGCCAGGATGCCCGCCGAGAACCCTACGTTGAACAGGTTATAGCCCATGTGCATGGAAGCCGTATGTACCGAAAGGCCGGGAAGGATGAAGCCGATCGCCATCCCTGCCGCTATGGATATCAGCAGGTTCACCCTCCAGTCGAAGGGCAGCTCGTACACCAGCTCCGTCACCAGGGGCGCCAGGCTGGTGCCGAAGAATCCCGTATAGATGTACCTGCTCAGCTGCGCGCCGTGGACCAGGGCATAGGCGGACGTGCCGAAGAGGATGGGCAGGATGTTCACAGGATTCTTTCCCCAGAAGCCGTAGCCCACGTTGATGAAGACCGCCGCCATGGTGAGCCCGGTGAACTTGACCTTCTCCCGGCACAGCAGCCACATCCCCATGCCCATCACCAGCACGCCGTTCAGGAAAGCGGCCCCGTGGCCTGCCAGCTCGAAGTAGTCCGTGATCAGCGCGTCCCGGGAGATTATGATAGTCCACAGGCCCCGGATGAGGGCCAGCGGCCCCTGCCCCTCCTGAATCATGCCGGCCATGGCCGCCACGAACAGCATCGCCATGGAGAAGAAGCAGAATGCCTTCAGTTCCTTGCCTTTCAGTTTCTCTCTGAGTGTCGTGCCAGGTTCCATACATACCTCCTAACTTTCCATGTGCCGTTCTTTTCCAGGGTCTTCGTTGATCTTGCTTATATGTGGAGCCTTTCGATTTCACAGGTATGCTCTTTCTTCTCAGGGTCGTAATTGATGCCGACTAAAACGGCCGCCCCTTCGTATTCCCGTATCACAGCCGGATAGTTCCTGTCCTTTATCTGCCCTATGGCTCCCTCAGCCGACTTGTTCCACTTCAGCTCGATAATCAGCGCGGGCAGTGGCGAACGCCTTTTGGGGATGTAGACAATGTCTGCAATGCCATGTCCGGAAGGTAGCTCCTCCACCTTCATATATTGGTCAACCGCAGCTATATACGCGAACTTCACCACATATCTCAGCGACTGCTCGTCATTGTAGAAGGTGGGGGCATATTGTGTATCGCGTACCTCTGATATTGCCTGCGCGACTTTGCCGCTGTCTCCCGCAATCGTATCTTCTATAAGCTGCTTGGATTTCTGAATCAGCCAAATCCATTTTGCGTTTGTGTTCGTTCCCTTCAAAATTTTATTGAACTCGATTCTGACCTCTTCATTGGGAATGTCCACTGTCTTTTCGTCCTCATGATAGGTCAGATATCCGAGATGAATCAGCAGTGTCAGCACGTCATCTTTGCTTTTGAAGCTCTCAAAATCGTTCTCGAAGCCGTCCGTGTCCACTTCGATTTCTTCTCCGGCAATCAGGCGGGCAATCAGCTCCTGCAGCCCTTCGAAATCCATGTTGATATAGGTAAACAGGGATTCCGCTGCCGATGTCCGCTGCCAGTATGACCTGCACTTTCTGTCCCTGACAGCGCGCATCACCGAGTATGGGTTATAAATCGGCCCGCAGTCAGGAAAATCATACCCATCATACCATGCCCTGAACTCCTCAAAATTCAGTCCATGCTCCCGGCAAAGCTCCTGAACCTCCCTGGCCGTGAACCCGGTATATTCCGCGAAGCCGTCCGGATAGAGGATCGGATACTCTATAAAATCGGAAATGGCAGACTGGGAGCCATCCTTTTTGATAGGAAGGATGCCCGTCAAATAGGCTGCTGCCACCACTTTCGGGGTAAAGCTGATGTTCTTGAACCAGCCCCTCAGCAGGTTCAGGTAGGCTCTCTGTGTCTCCGGCCCGGCTTCCCGGATTACTGCATCCCATTCATCAATGATAAAGATGAATTTCTTCTCTTCCTTCTCGACACAGCGCAGCAGACAGTCTGCCAGCGTGGATTCCGGGGCCAGATAGGGGTAGAGCGCCACCAGGTCTTTTTGTATCGCATTTGGAATCATCGCAGCAATCTCGTGTAAAGCTCCGTGCCGCTGCAGGATATCCGAAAGGAAGCCGGTGGCATCAAAGCAGATTACATTGTAGCTGTTCATATGCTCTGCATATCCGTCCATCTTTGATATCGCTCTGCCATCGAAGAGCACCCGGGAATCGCAGGAACTGTCATAATAGGCACATAGCATCTTAGCCGCATATGACTTTCCGAATCTGCGGGGCCTGCTGACGCACACCAATCCCTCGGAGCTGCCGATTCGGCTGTTCATCTGCCCAATCAGTCCGGTCTTGTCGATATATTCGGAGTTCAGGATTACTTGGAACCCGCTGTTGCCGGGATTGACGTACTGACCGTGTTCCATTGACAGCCCTCCTTCTTTACTGGTTTCAGGGTAACATAAAACAGGGGGATTCGCAAGACAAAGAATCAGGTTTCTTTGGATTTCGAGCTCCCCCCTTAACGTCTCCTCAAACCATACGTCCAGCAAGTCCCTGACGAATTCCTTATACTGCTCCTGCATCTGCGCCAGGCCGTCTTCTCCCAGCCCCTTTTCGCGGCCCTTCTTCCAGATATATTTCGTCACGGCCTTGAAGCGCCTGCTGCCTGCAATCCCTTCCAGGCATGCTTCCCGCCTTTTGTCGCAGCGCCCGGAATCCAGGTATCCCCTTATTTTGAGGCAGCCCATGCCTGGAGTGGTAGTATTCCATCAAATGAATGGTCACGCTCTGGCGCACCTCCAATGCCCAGAGCTTCTTTCCGTCGCCCTCGGGCATCATGGCCCCTTCCACCAGGCTGACGGCTTTTGCCGCTTCATGGCTCCTGCGACATGCGTCCTGCAGAAATGCGGTGAATTCATCCTTTTTCCAAAGCTCCCTGACCTCGTCTTCCGTATAGAGCATGCCTATGTCGTGCATGTAGGCGCACATCAGGATGAGGAAGGTTTCTATGCCTGACAGCGTCTTGATCCTTCTGCTGCCGAGAATGGATGAAGGCTACCGCAACGAAAATGGGCAGACACGTCAGAAGCGCAGGGCTATCGGGAAGATAGCCCCCGTGACCAGGCAGACGATATATAAGCCGGAGTACCTGGCACAGCTCCAAAGTCCGGGCATGGGACAAAGAGCATAAATTGTACACCCACGTCTACTACAGCGCGAAAAAAGCCTCAGGGATCCGGGAAGACCTGTATGCAAAAGTTGCCCTGCTGAAGCAGAGGGCGGAGGCAGCCCCTGAAAAATCCCTGTGTACTGCAGGAGGTGTAGTCCTAATCAGCAATGACATTTCAGATGCCCTGTAGGCCATGTGCGTCTACCGCGACAAGGATGTTGTGGAAAAAAGCTTCCTGTGCCTCAAAAACAGCATTGACCTTGGGAGGTTACGTGTCCACAGCGATAATGCAATGCAGGGAAAGCTGTTTGTCGGGCTCCTTGCCTACATCCTCATGGCAGAGATCAATAAAACGATGGAACAGGAATAGGTATCCCACTTGGAGACGGATAGGATTCGATTTACGCAAGTGCTTTATAATATGGAATTACCCAAAGCATTACCATTGCTATCGCAACTACTATGCCAAATGCAGTAAACACCGCAACTGTACGCTTAGTCTTTATGACTTCGGCTTCCACCCTCTCTCCTTCAGGAATAATAAACAGCTTCTCTCTAAATGCCTTTTCTGTATCTGTCACTTGTGTCAATGCCGAGCCAACTATCAATCCAAAGATATTTGTCAGCAGACCAACAAAAAAAGAATCAAGATAAATTGGTAAAGAAACACCTCCAATGGAGGCAATCATTTTCATCACAGCGCATCCAAGGAAGCCAAGCAACATCCCAGCAAATGCACCTGTCTTTGTCACCCTTTTGCTCCAAACTGAGGCAATGCAAACAGGAAACCAGGAGCATACTACAACTGTTCCTCCCAAAAGCATGATGACATATATTTGGGGCGGATTAAAATATGCCAAAAACATTACGATGACGCATACTATGGCAATTGCTATCCTACCATTCCGAAGCTTCTTTTTATCATCCTCAATTACCATAATGTCGTTTGCCACTGATGACCCAATCAGCGATAAGAATGTTGTCGCCGATGAAATACCAGCGGCAAGAACACCAGTAAGCACTACTACCCCAAGCGCTCTTGGAAGCAAGTTCATCGCAGCCCATATCATCGACAAGGAGGCTCCTGGAATTTTATCTTGAAAAACATTCAAGAATACAGCTGTCGTTGGCACAAAAAACTCCAGCAAGGTCACTCCGACAGCAGCCCAAACGGCAGACCTTACAACTACATGCTCATTTTTCGCCATCAAATATCTGCTGGACTGCCAGGGACCCACCGCACATACAGCAACCCAAGTCAACCCCGTCATAACCGCCCAAATCATATTCTCCGTACCTGTAGAATATAGATGAGCCAAATCACCTGACCAGGAAAGCAATACAGGGTTTAATTTTGTCACATTTTCAACAGCAGTATTCCAACCTCCAAGCTTTCCTATGATTATGCCAACGGCAACAAGTGAGGCTCCTGTAAAAATGCCAAACATTAATGTGTCAGTTATTAATACGCCTATAGAGCCTGATGTAACGGTCAAAACAGCAAATGTTATAAGGGCAAGCAAGATGCAAATGTTATAGTCAACCCCTGTCACATAATTCATAAGTGTTCCTATACCCTGCATAACCGAAAGCAAATAAACCGTCATTGTAATTATGGCCGTAATAGCGGCCATAATTCTTAATGGTTTAGAATCAAATCTGTTCCCGAAAAATTCCGGAATTGTGAGTGCTTCGCTTCTTCTAAGATATTTTCCAAAAAAAGTGCCTCCAATCACATATCCGCCTACAAGCATCATGGCAGTCATTATGAATGGGGCATAAAATCCATCATATGCTTCTCCAACATCTCCCATGAATAGGCCAGTAGAGCAATACGAAGCAACCAATGATCCAACTATCAAAAAAGTAGGCGCCTGTCTACCGGCAACGAAAAAATCATTAACATTTCTAACTCGTTTGCTAATCACGATACCTAACACTATATATACAAACATTGAAAAAACCATACCTACTAAATATGCATTCATGATTTATCTACCTTTCCTCATAGCCCTGGCGCACCTTCGCCCCTTAGGTTCACAACTTATTATCTTCCTTAAAATCTTTGCAAATCCTAAAATAGGCCAGTACACCTATACTGACGAGGAAGATTCCTAAAAATATTGCAATTCCTAGTTCCATATAGCATTTCCCTCCTATCTGTTTACAGGGGCATTATCGGTAGCTTCATCGAGCATGCTACTAATCGCATCAAAATCATCGTAATAAATCGCAATGCTGTCCCCTTTGTCATTCAAAATGCGAACCTTTTCATTTATGTTTCTTATTGTATTACACATTCCGTACACATCGGCACTGTCAAAAACGAAAGTAATCAAATATTGATTTTTTCGGCATCTGTCACCTTCATGGACATCATAAATGATTTGTACCTCTGGATGTTTTTCTTTTACAGCCGGGATTCCGATTATACTGGAGATTTCTCCTGCCTCTTTGCTCCATAATATATAAGAACAGCCGCTTCGCCTATACAAAGCCGTCTGGCTCTTGGGCAAATCCGCTTCTGTATGTTGGATTCCCATCGAAATATCCAGCAGCCACTGATAGGAGTCAAACCCTGTCACATTCTTTAACGGGATAGCCATCATATCGCCTGACATGCGATACCCCATTTCGAGGACGTAAAAATGCCCATCCCTATCCAATATCATTTCAATCCAGGCCACGCCTTCCCTCATTCCGCCAGAAGACAAAGCCTTCTGAAAAAAGGGATCTATCTCCCGTAGATATTTATCTAAATGGTTTGCTACTGTTGTTGTTATCGAATAGCAGTTACCAGGCTCTCCAGGTTGGGAAAGCATCGAAACAAATGCAAACATGGAAGCTTTCCCATCTGCAAGGGCATAGTGTGCTCCATACTCAATCCCATCCAACATTCTTTCGATGATGACTCTATCGCTTTTCGAGACAGATTGAGCCAGCTTGATAGCCGGGATTAGCTCTTCCTTGGAATAGCAGTAACTCATTCCTCTATTTGCGCTTTGGTCAACAGCCTTAACTACTACCGGATAGTCGATATTGGAAAATACCCCCCCTGTAGAAAGATTGCCAGCTGTGTATTCTTGCGCAACAGGTACTCCATTATTCCTGCATAATTCTTTAAAATCAAATTTATTTATAGTATAGTTCCATGCACTCGGGGCACAGTAGCATGGAAGATTTAATCTTTTGCTCAGTTCCATTGCCACGCCAACATTGAAAGTGCTTATGGCGTTGATGACCGCAGTAACACGATTCTCACGGCATTTTCGCTCTAGCAAATCAATCTCAGAAGTATCGACCATCCATCTTTCATCTGCCTGTACTCGAAACCTTGACTCCTCTATTTCGCAGTTATCGGCAATGATAGTATATATGTCCCTACGCCTTGCCTCATCCAGTATTTCTTTACCGCCTTTACAGGAACCCAGCATTAACAACTTATCCATATGTACCACCCCCTAAGACAGTGAAATGGCGGCTGGTATTTATCAAACAATCGTAATCCGTATAATGGATAACCATCTCTTCCCCTAAACCATTCTTTATGCCTATTTTTGAGTTTATATCTTTGATGATGTCGCACATTTCGTATACATCAGAAGCTTCGAACATAAACTCCCCTATCAGCATATGTTTACGGACTGTATCTCCCTCACGCACCAGGCTATCCCAAAAGATATCTCCTTTTTCAGTAATTTCTTCCACTCCTTGAATCTTCTCAATCTTCCCCTCTTGGTTGGTCCACAAAGAGTATACGCAACCACAAGTGGGATAATAGGCAGCTTGAGCTTGCGGCAAATCATCTTGGGAATGCTTTTTTCCAAGGGCATAGTCCATTATCCATTCATGGACATCAAATTTCGCAACAGTCCTAAGTGGTATATTTATTTCATCCCCGCACAACCGGTATCCCATTTCAAGCAAATAAAAATGTCCATCCTCGTCAATAATCATCTCTACCCAAGCAAATCCTTCCTTGCATCCAACGGCCTTCAGAACACGAATCACGTCTTCGTTTTCCTCTTTTAAAAACTTGTCCAGATACCTAGATTCAGTCGTTGAAATACTATAACAGTTTTGCGGTTCCCCTGGTTGATGGTACATAGAGCAAAAGGACAAAAGCCTTACTGCCCCCCCTGCCATCACATATACGGCCGACACTTCAGGGCCTTGCAGCATCCTTTCCACAATAATCGTTTCATTGCCTGAACTTTCCCTAGCAAGCTCACAGGCCTTTAGCAAATCATCTTGATTATAGCAATAGCTCATACCTCTATTGCCACTCAAATTAATCGCTTTCACTACCACAGGATATTTCACCTTCTCCATTTCCGTTTCCTTGGGAGGATTGCTAATTTCGTAGCCTTCAGCCACCTGAACTCCAATATCCTTGCACAGCTTTTTAAAATCATACTTATTTCTCGAATAATGCCATGCTTCAGGAGTGCAATAACACTGCAGCCCCAATCTCTTCGTCAACTCCATGGTTCTCTCTAAATTAAACTCGCTTACCCCCGTTATAATCCCGTCAATCTTCTCCTCTCGGCATTTCTTTTCAAGCGCATCTACATCTGATGTATTAATCATCCAATATTCATCGGCAATTCTTTTACCAAATGATTGTTCTGGCGGCAAATAATCCGTGACGATGGTATATATTTTTTTCTTTTTAGCTGTCTTCAGCATTTCTATTGAGCCTTTGCAGGTACCCAGCATCAATAATTTTTTCATCTCACTTTTCTCCCTCCACTCGTAAACACCTTTGTGTGGCAATTCCAATATCTACCACTAGGGATTTCTCTCTACCATCACATTTTACCAATTACAGGAAACTGCATACCGCATCCACTATAGTCCGCATTTCCAGGAATGAGTACCTCTGGTCGCATGGCAGGGGAAGTATATTTTCACTGTAGTCTTTAGCCACCCCACCAAATTCGACTGCATTGGGCCATAACGTCGGTATGTATATCCTCTTTGCTGCCAGCTTCTTTTTAACTTCCAGCCCCTTCTCCATATAAAATGGATACATGTAAGGGCCCGCTGGCGGCTGAATATTCAATCTGTTTGCCCCTTTTAGCTGCCCATGTAGAGACAGAAAATTTTCTTCTCTTCTCTCCTTTACCTTCTTATAGTCTATAGCTCTCAGGATATTATGGGTAAGCCTGGACATGAATCCCGGAGCAAGATTAGAGAACGACTTGTCATTGTCCCTGAAATCTTTGTAATAATCGGATGCCATCCCCTCATATCTGCCAAGGATATGGGCCATCCGATGTTTTGATATATCAACATCAAGCTCTGGAACATCTTCCGCCGCAAGATATGCGCCATCTGGAACGCCAAAAAACTTTCTACAGGAATATATTGTGCTGATGCCCTCAACCGGTTCCTGAAAAAATGCCTGTGCATTGTCGAAGATGATTCTGTCGTACTTTTTCTTCAGCTCTCTCTCATTTAGAATCTGTCCAAAGTAATTGACGATATAAATCCATTCACCATTTCCCAGTGCTTTCTCAAACTTTGGAAGAAAATCGGCTCCAACCTCATAGAACTCGTATGGACATTCCTCTCTTTCGCACACCCTGAATACCGAGTCGCAAAGATAGTTCGGAATATACAGCTTTCTGATATGCTTGGCGTGAATAAGGCATGCAAGCGCATTTCTTCCCGTATTCAGCGCAATCAGGTCGGGATAGTATTCCTTTCCCATGAATTCTTCCAGCCCCAAGTAACCCCCTATATCCATATCTGTTCCACCTCCCTGTTTCCTCCTACTGCAGTATTTTCTTTATCCCTTCCTACAGTTCAGGATAATTTCACAGATACGATTCACATCCTCAACTGCAAGATCCGCATAAAGGGGAAGCGTCAGCACCCTTTTGCTGATGTGAAGCGCCACCGGCGTATGCGACACATCATATTTCCCATGGAAAGCTGCAAATGTGTTGGTTAACGGATAAAAATACTTCCTTGCGCATATCCCCTGTTCTGCCAGGGCATCAAACACCTCCGCACGGCTCGAGCCGAATACCTTCTCATCGAATACCACGGGGAAATAGGCATAGTTGCTCTTCACGTCTGCCTGCAAGGCATTAAGCCTCAACCCTTCTACTCCGCCTAAGCGTGTTCTGTACCTTTCAACAATCCGCCTCCTCTTCTCAATCTCCTCTTCAACATGTCTGAGATTGCAGAGGCCCATGGCCGCACAGTACTCGTTCATCTTTGCATTCGCTCCAACCGAATCTACTTCCTCCGGGCCGTGGATGCCGAAGTTTTTAAGGTCATAAAGCCTTTCTCCCAATCTCACATCCCTATAAGTTACGGCTCCTCCTTCAATGGTATTGAACACCTTTGTTGCGTGGAAGCTGAAACAGGATGCGTCTCCAAAAGTACCTACGCCTTTTCCCTTGTATGTTTCTCCGAACGTATGTGCCGCATCATAAATGACTTTCAGTTCGTATTTATGGGCAATGCGTTCGATTTCTTCAATATTACATATATTCCCATAGACGTGTACAGGCAAGATGGCACATGTGCGGTCAGTGATAAGGCCTTCAAGCCGTTCTGTGTCCATCGTGAATGTGTCTGAATCAATGTCACAGAAGACAGGCTCCAGACCATTGCGCACAATTGCATGTGTTGTCGATGCAAAAGTAAACGGAGTTGTAATCACTTCTCCCTGAAGGTTCATGGCCTGCAAGGTAAGCTCCAGTGCCATATGGCCGTTCGTCAGAAGTTCCACATTTTCAACGCCGAGATATTCCTTTAGTTCCTTCTGCAGTTCCCTGTGCTTGACACCCATATTTGTCAGCCAGTGGGAGTCCCAGAGTTCCTCAATCTCATCCATATACTCACTGAATCCCGGCATGGATGACCGGGCCACCAAAATTTCCTCCATACTGCTCCTCCTGTTTCCCTGTCATTTGTCTCCCCGTAGTACAATCGTGATATGCGCATTCATATTTTCTTCCATTTTAATCATGGTGTCCTGATCCGGAAACCTAAGGAAAATAATTCCCAGAGCATTCGCTGCATTACCAAAAAAATCTACATAATCACCAGGTTTTTTATATATATTCTTACGAATTATATACTTCTGTATCTCAGGAGAAAAATCAATCCTATTCAAAATGCCTTTCCGGTCAGAGTGCAGATTCTGTGTAGCAAAGTACGGATGGCCTTCCCGTATGTCGTTTCCAACATCCTCACCCATTACAGTCTGTACGCTCATTTTGACAACGTCACAGTTGAAAATCATACTCAAAAGCTCTGGAATCATGTTTCCGCCGCTGCGGGGACCAATATCAATCGGAAATACACGATTATGTCTGTCCACAATCAACTCCACGTTCATGGGGCCGGAGCGGATTCCCAAATCAGTTACCAACTTCTGCAATGTATCCCTGACTGACTGGAGATTATTTTCCTCCAGCAACGGCGGATAGCTTTTGCCTACCGGAACAAGCCGATTGACTCTGTCATCTCTATGACAGTTCATAAGTCCCCATTGAATCACCTTACCATTTACGACAAAGATGTCTCCGCCTATAAGGTATGGATGCTTCCTCTCAATAAACTCCTCTATGATGATTCTATGTCCACGTGAATAGGAAAACGCATCATCTATGGCTCTCCCTAACCCGCCTAAACCATGAAGCACTGTCACGCCCTTACTGCCGGAAGAATCTACAGGTTTTATGATAATAGGCAGATTGAAACCGCCAATTTCCAATAGGGCTTTTTCCTTGTCCATAAAGCCTTTAGCTCTCGGTACATTAAATCCATGCGAGGACAAGAACATACGAAACTTATCCTTGTTACATAGAGTTTCCACAGCACTGTACGGATTTGTAGGCAGCTTTAGCTTCTCAGCCACATAAGCTGCAGTCGGAGCAGCCGGATCGGAGGCATAGGCAAGTATACCGTCTATCTGTTCTTGCAAAGCGATAGCCAATACTGCTTCCTTATCCGTCGTGCTAATCTGATAGAATTTATCGGATATGTACTGCCCTGGATTGTCGGACAGGTAATCGCACAGAATCGTATAATAACCCATTCTCTTTGCAGTTTCAATTGCTACGACCTGTTGTGCGGATCCTCCAAGGAGCAATATCTTTTTCACGTCATATCCCATCCTTTTTCGCCTTATCCTGGTATATATTCAAAAATCTTTTTTTAAAACAGACTTCAGTAACCTCCTCAAATAGTCGAATGAATCCAATCTGAGGGCAGCTGAACCAATAATATAAATCTCCGCGCCAAGCGCCACCTGTGCAAACAAGGTAAATCCCAACGGCAAATCCAGCATTCCGATAAGGCCCGCACAAGCGCCTGTAAATACGGCAAGCAAAATACTCGGCAGGATATCTTTAAGCTGCTCCAGATATCCATATTGTAGCAGCTTACGGTTCGGCCACGAATTGATAATCTGGCTCGTGATGCTGCTGACCAGCATGCTATATGCCATTGCCATGACCCCAAACCACATAGTGGAGAGCAGGAGGACTATACCTACCCCCTTTTTTATGACTTCCAGCTTCAAGAACAGGTCGCTCCTTCCCATGGCTTTGATTGCATTCAAATTTGCCGTATGAATCGGGTAGAACATAAAAACTATACAGAAAATCTGGAGGAATGGGACACACTCTAGCCACTTTTCTGTCAATATCACTTCTACGACCGTGTCCGCTATAAAGGCAAGTCCCATCAAAAATGGTGCCATGATATATGTACTGGTTTTTATAGCCCGGCGCGTCATCGACTTAATGCGCCCTTTATCATCCTGCTCCTTCGACATAGTAGGCAGAAGAACACTGTCGATAGCATTATTTACGTTACCCACAAATAAGGCAGGAAACTGCTGTCCTCGGTTATAATATGCAAGATTGTCAGGAGTATAAAATTTTCCAATAATAAGTTGTCGAATCTCCGAGTAGACTGTATCTATAAGTGCTGAAGCGAGCATCTTCCATCCAAATGAAAAAAGAACCTTAAGCCTAGAAATCGAAAACCGCCAAGCTGGTCTCCATTTAACCGTTAGCCACAGGATGATTGTGTCTACAAGCACATTAAAGATTTGTTGTGTAACCAATGCCCATATGCCATAACCATGATATGCCATCAAAATACCAATTCCAGCCGCTCCAAGGGTTCCACCTATTGTGGCAAAGAAGAATCGTCTGAATTGGAGCGTTCTGGAAATATAGGCTTGCTGTACATTCTTGACACCAGAAATAATAACCTGCAATCCCAGAACTCTAACCACAGGAACTAATTCCTGTCTCTCATAATAATCAGCAATATAAGGAGCCGCTAAGAATAAGATGATGTATAAAAAAATGCACCAAACAATGTTGAACCAAAATACGCTGGAAAAATCCAAATCATCGGCATCCTTTTTTTGTATGAGCGCATTGCCAAGTCCGCTATCCACAAAAACATTAAGTATTGCAATGAAAACTGTAACCAGAGCTATTACTCCATAGTCATCAGGTAGGAGCAGTCTAGCAAGGACTATTTCTACCAGCAATTTGACTCCTTGTGCCCCGACACGTTCCCCAAATCGCCATGCCATATTTGTAAGTATTATGTTTTTGTTATCCATATTCTGACACATCCATCTATAATTTACATTTTTGCTCTTTTCTTTCGCAGCTTAATCATGTACTTTCCTTCAAGGGCTTCTTGCATGACATAGTCAGAGCATAGCTTGGCGTCCACCGAAACCAAATCGATGTTCCCTACTTTTGAAAATTTACAAAAGCAATTGTGATATGTGCTATTTTTATCTTCCCCTCAGAAATTTAGTCATCCAGTATTCGCTTCCACTCCTCATTCATGGCCAATCCTCTCTTTTCATATGCTTCCATATTCTGAATTTGCGAGGAATCATCCCATGCAAAAATCCCATCAATTGTCTTATTACGAATTTCCTCTATATCATTAAGGAGTATTCCATACTTTGAATAATGGTTCCAATTCTCACTATTCTTTCGCACATATACTTTCTTACCTAAACTAATCAAGATCGAAATATTTCCAAGTCCTTGTTGTCTGTCATGATTATATATTCCAACCGAACAAGTACATAGCAAATCAAGATATTCTTTATATTCAAGTTTCTTTTCTAATGGAATAAAACTTTTACCAAAAATCTTTTTACCCTTTTCTATTACCTTTTTTGCATATTCCATATCTCCATAACTTAATGGACAGTAAATCTCATAATCTCTCCAATTTTTGGAAGACATCATTTCAAAAATTTCGAAATGGTTATTAGTTTGTGATGAAGAATTACCTATAATAATCCTGTTCCTTTTATCATTCTCTTTTGCCTTTTGGCGACATTTCATTCTCAACTCCTGGTCTTTTGGTCCTGATGTGACCGGAACAGAAAAGAAAGGTTTATTAATATTAAAATATAGAGAAAATTCTTTCTTCTCACTCTCTACTAAGGTAATTATTCCTTTAGAATGCTTTACACATCTGTTTATTAAGTATCTAGAGACATAATTTTGAATGCTTTTTTTCCGAAAGCGTGTATAATCACCACCCCAAAATTGATAATATATCTTCTTCAGAATTTTTCTCGGAAAGAATAAAAGGGCATACTGGGAAACAAACACTCCACTTACTATTACTTTATCAACCTCATAAAAAAGCTTTCTAATATTTTTATCAATAACAAATTGCATATATGATGTAACCTGTACTGCGTTCTGAAGTTTGCTAAAATCATATTCCCTACGCCGGTCAATTACTATATATTTCTTTTCATAGTCAGGAAAATATGATTCCAGGTAATCTATTAATTCAATAAAATTTCCACCTGACTTCTCTATAAAAAATAATACCTTCATTTACTATAATCTCCTTTCATTTTCCACTCTTTGGAAATCAGAATATAACAAAGCTATGGAAGGAAGCAGGAAATAGCAGGTGGCATATATCGAGAAGCCTTCTGATGGATTAAACAACATTAAAATAACTGCAGCAATACCCGTTCCTATGAATATCTTATATCTTTTAATCATAAAGAAAAACGGAAACAAGTAAGTCAATGCCATAGGAATTCCCCAACATGCAAAAGCAGTTAAGATAGAAGAATCATTATAGTTTGCCCACTCTGGATTTACCCCTGTTGTTAATAATGCTCCCATTATTGGATGATGTATAATACTGTCAAATGGTCTAGTAAAGTTGTCCAACCTTGCTGATAATGCTTCTAGGTTTTTGTAATTTCCGTTCTTTATTAGCTGTCCAATCTCATTAAGTCTCATATAAATAGCATAATTCATATTTGATGTAGATGTCACAACTTTTCCATTTGAAATGGATAAAATGAAATCTCCTATTCCTTCTCTAAATACTGTAAAACCAATTATAAAGGCTCCCAAAAAAGATATTGTTATAATACGCCTTTTTTTACCTCCTGATAAAAAAATATACATTCCACAACCAATTAGACCTGCTAACAATGTAATAGCAGATGTTGTTTTCCATAGCACTAAATACGTTATAATAATTAAAACAATATATTTGAACCTTTTTTTACTTTCGCACAAATATTTTAGTATACAAGGTGATGTCAATGCACACACATAGGCAATCTGATAGCCACCCCCTATCATAAGGCCATCCATATCAGACCGGTGTGTTGCATGAAGCCTTGCAATTCCCGGATGAATTCTGTAATAAATAAGGGATAATATACACGTAATAGCCAAAAAAATACTAATCAATACACAAATAATTTTTAATCTACCAAATAGATTTCTATTTCTATAATAATTAAAAATTATTAATGGAACTATATATAAGCTGTAAGCCAAAAAATAGCTTAATGCTGTTTTTGGTTCTACACTGAATGGAATTTGAAGAAAAAATAGTAATAAAAACAAGGCATAAACCCATATACAAATATCCTTTGACACTACTTTTATTGAGCTTTTTCCCATCAACAGTAATATTGGAAGAGCTATAATCATTAGTACAGGTCTATAAACGGATGTAGTTATTCTTCCGTACCCCCATACAAAAAATATAATAACAAGCCAATCAATTAGCTTAAATTTCTTAATATCATCAAACATACTATGCTTGAATCCTTGAACATTTAATTTCATAATAATATCATAATCTCCACCATCGAAATCCAGAATCTTTTAAATCATCAACTCTATACAGGCCTTTCACATCTATAAGCACTTTCTCATCATCAGGCACCATTTTGAAAAATTTATTAATATCCGAGAGCCGCAATACCTTAAATTCATTGTGCGCAACAGCAACGATTATACAGTCGGCATCAACCACATCCTCCATATCAGTAAGCCTTACTCCATATTCATGTATTGCATCTCGCTCAGAAGCCCATGGATCCACTACACTTGGATCAATGCCATATTTATTAAGTTGCTTTATAATATCATCAACTTTGCTGTTTCTTATATCAGGACAGTTCTCCTTAAAGGTGAGGCCAAATATAACAACCTTGCTTTTCTTAGGGGCCTGGCCTGCTTCAATCATTTTTTTAATGGCAGTGTTGGCAACGTATGCACCCATGCTGTCATTGACAATACGACCATTCAGGATAATCTGACTATGATAGCCGAGCTTCTCAGCCTCATATGTAAAGTAGTATGGATCAACTCCAATACAATGTCCCCCAACTAAACCCGGCCGAAACCCGAGAGCATTCCATTTGGTATTCATGCCGTCTACAACTTCATTTGTATCTATATCCATACGGTCAAACACCATAGCCAACTCATTCATAAATGCAATGTTAATATCTCTCTGGCTGTTCTCCACAACCTTAACCGCTTCCGCTGTACGAATACTTGAAACGGGATAAGTTCCAGCTTTGATTACAATATTATAGACATCCTGTATTTCTGCCAAGGATTCTGTATCCATACCGGAAACAATTTTTTGAATATTTTCCAAGCAGTGAACCTTATCACCAGGATTTATACGCTCGGGGCTGTATCCTACCTTAAAATCCACGCCACACTTAAGACCAGACTCACGCTCAAGAATTGGAATACATACATCCTCTGTGCAACCGGGATATACTGTAGACTCATAGACAATGATAGAACCTGGCACCAGGTTACGACCCACTATTTCAGATGCACCAATAACTGGCTTGAGATCTGGCGTGTGGTCAGTGTTTACAGGTGTTGGTACTGCCATAATAATAAATTTTGCTCTTCTCAAATCCTTTTCATTAGATGTAAATTCAACGCTAGTCTGAGATATCGTCTCATCTCCCACCTCTTTTGTTGGATCAATGCCGGATTTATACAGAGCAATCTTTTCATCATTTAAATCAAAGCCTATTACATGGATACCTTTTTGTGCAAATGCTACTGCAATTGGCATACCAACATATCCAAGTCCTACAAGAGCCAGATTTTCTTCTTTATCTATAAGCCTATTGAACAATCTCATTTTCTTCCCTCCATTCATTTTGTGGTACAACCGCTGAATATATTCTTCCATCACTCCAGTAGATGATGAATGATTACGTTGCAGGGTTCATGGTTTCATGCATCATCATCTTTTGAAAATTAATATAGCGGTCATAAACTATTTATAACCATCAGTGCGTTATTAACCATTTTGTCAATAGTCAAAAACTTTTTTACAAACTCACGAGCATTACTACCAAGTCGAGACATTTCTTCAATAGAGAGTCTTTCAATCTGTGTTATACAATCCTCCATGTCTGAAAATAATAAACCATTTTCTCCAGACTTTATGTAAGCATATTCAACACCTTGTTTTGTTTCTTCACTTCTTTGAAAGGTCAAAACCGCTTTTCCATAAGCCATAGCTTCAACAATAGAAAGCCCCATCCAACTGGGTTGATAATAAGCGTCTGCCATAGTAAATAATTCGTGTTTTTTTTCAGTATCATAAACTGCACCATAGTCATATACATTTGGGTATAAAGAAAAATCTGGCTTGTTTTTCCCATTCCCAATAATGATAAAACCAAACTTATCTGAATCAAGCCTATGTATAGTATTAAGCAGTAAATCTATTCTTCTATAGATTGACTCAAACCTAGCACAAAAAATAAAAATAATTTCTTCTTTTATACCATATTTTCTTTTTAGTTCGTCTTTTAACCCAGGAAATTTATAATCAACAATGGATTTAACTCCTGACAATGTGTTGTTCAAAGCAACCATCATTTTATTCGGAAACCTATCGTTCCACATTTTCTTTTCTTTTTCCGTGTAGAACAATACTCCATCCGCCATATTAATCATCAATTTTAACTTCCAGTCAGGTTGCTTTTCTTCTTTTAGATACCTCTTTACAGATATTCCCTGCCCCCATAAAACAAGCTTTTTCTTGTGAATCCTCTTTGTAAACAAAAGAATCCATGTTGTTATATGCGCAAAATGAAGCGGCAGAACCAATCCTTCATACTGGGTTTTAGTCAAATAGAATGGATTATATATCAGGATACCCTTGACACTAATATTAGGCAAATAACCAATTTCTTTATCCGACACATTGAACCCATTTTTCTTTGCCATTTCTAATGTATTATATACAAAAATATCCATCCGCCTTAAATTTTTTTCAAGACTCTCAAAGAATTCATTTCTGTAATGGGGTACATATGGCTGTAAAATAGCAATACTTTTCATTGATAGTTATCCTTCAGTTTTAATGACTATAACACTAATAAACCACTCTGCAATTATTTATAGATTCAATCACTTAACACCTTTTGGTATAGCTTAAGGTATTCCTTATAGCATCGACTCCTGTCAAAATTCCGAGTAATTTTATTACAATTATATTTTGCTGTCTTCATCGACAATATTTTAGATTTCATCGCTTCAATATCTCCCTGTGGAATAACTGCTCCAATCTGATCGGTAATAATCTCTGGCCCACCACCTGTTCTATACATCAGAACTGGTGTCCCACAAGCCAATGCTTCTAAGTTTACACTGGGGAAATTATCCTCATATGTTGGATTGACAAATATATGTGCTGCACTGTAAACTTCAGCAAGTTCCCTGCTGTCATATGTCCTTTCAATTCCTAAAATATTACCAGGAATTTGTTTTTTTTGCTTTTTTGTCAGCCCAACGACTACTGTCTTATAATCATCCGGCAAAATATTAGAAAGCTTTATAATATCTGCTAATCCTTTTCGGGAATCCCAAGTCCCTGCTACCCCCAGAACAATCTTTTTACCAATAAGATTATTCCTTTTTACCCAATCCCCGTGCACTGGCTTAAATGTGTCCAAATCCACACCATTTCTAATAACTTCAATCGGATATTTTCCCATATAGGACTGCATAGCCAAATTTTTCATCCATTGCGACGGACTAACCAGAACCATCTTTCCAATACTAGTAAAAAGATTTCTTTTTGTTCGGAAATTCCATACACAATTATCCTTATATAGGCTGGCAGGATACCTATTCCTCTGTTCACAATTTTGACATCCTGTCTTCCACTTCATGCATCCTATAAACTCAAAATTACAACAATGTCCCGTGAAACTCCAACAATCATGTAGTGTCCAAATTACTGGTTTGTTATATTCTCTCAGAAAATTAAATAACAATTCTATATTAATATAGTAACCATGTAAGTTGTGAAGGTGAATTATATCTGGATTATAATCTATAATCCGCTCAATCAGCTTTCTTGTAGGAAGTTTTGAATAAAAGCCAGCCTTGTCGGTAAAACGGGTCATGATTCCATCCGCATAAACACTCCATATAGAGCCAAACTGAATATGATGAATATCTTTCGCTATGGCATTCCTTGTAAACGCAACCAAACTATCATGACCGTTATCGCGGAGAGTTCGAGAAAGATCGGCTGCTATCTTCCCTGTACTCAAATTGCCAAAGGTATTAATCTGTAAAATCTTCATCACTATCACCTTACACCCTTATCTTTACAACTTCAGAAGTTCCTCTGCATACCTCTCTATACTCATATTTCTACCCAGATTTTTTTCCAGGTACTTGCGCCCGTTCATACCCATCTGCATTACTTTTTCAGTATTAGCATTGTCTATGTACCAATGAATAATTTCTTCCACATCACTATATCCTCCCGGTTCGCAACACTTCCCACAATCGCTGTTCTCAATAAGGCATCTGATTTCCGTTCCGGCTTCAAGGCATCCAATCATCGGCTTTCCAACTGCCATGATTCCATATGCTTTAGATGGGCAGCTTACGCCCTTTATTCCCTTTGCATTCACACACCAATGAACATCCCCTGCATTAAGGCTATAGATTATATCTGCTTTCTCCTGATATGGAATAAATACTACATTGTCCATATGGTGTTCATTCACATAAAGCACCAGTCTATCCAGCATTGAACCTGCTCCAACAAAGGCAAAAAGCACTTCTCGTCTATCCACTGCCCTTGTCCCGGTTTTGAACTTTCCAATAACCTTAATTAGATTTTCAAGATCATAATATAGACCAATATTTCCAGAATACATAATAACGAATTTATCATCCAGTCCATACTTTCTTTTAAACTCAATTACACCTGGATGATTCTCTGGCAGTGGGTAAATCCTACTTTCATCGACCCAATTATTAATCATCAATGTATTAGGAACTCTCTTCCCCACAAAACGGTTTTCCATTGTCTCAACAAGGTCACGTCCCACTGTGATGACAAGGTCGCTCTGCCTGCAGCTGAATTTATCAATCCACATCATGATATCCGTTAGCTTTCTATTCATTGTATAGCCAACAGAGATTAACTGCTCTGGATTGAAGTCCTGAATGTTATAAATATACTTAGCATGCTTTACCCATTTTCCCCATACTCCTAGCAATCCCCCAAGAATAGGTGGTTGAGAAATGGAGAATATATAATCCATCTTTCCAACTCTGAAAGTGGCACCCATTGCACCAAAAAAATAAGAAATGATATTTCTAATGCGGCTCTTCTTATCAGCCTTTCTAAATTCTGGTACTCGGATACGGAGAATCTTCACTCCATTAATATTTTCTTCATAGTATCTTCTTATCTTATACCTATTGTCAATAATTCCAAGATAAGAAGGCACCACACAAATTATTGTAATGTCAAATCTATCTTTTATGCTCTCTGCAAGTTCACAGAGAATCTGTCCTGTCGAAGCAGCATCTGGTATGTAATAGTGTGCATAAATCAACAGTTTATTACCATTCCTGTATTTCTTTGCTAAATTATTTTCAGTACTTATCATTTTCAGCCCATCCACTAAAATAGCTTTTAAGTTATTCCCATCCTCTCAAGCAAGGCCCATAAACCCCCCACCCCTTATGATAAACCAACCCCTCCGCCCCCTTGATCATATACCGCACCGTACTGGCGCAATGCTCCCTGCACTCCCGGTAGAACTCCTCCGGAAGCCCCACATACTCCTGCAGCTGCTCCAGCACATACCCGCACTTCTGATAAAGATACCCATTCCCATACCTTTCCAGGCATTCCAACAGCTTGTCCGCGTCCAGCCGCGGCAGCCGCATGATGCATTCCACTACGTCCTCCAGACCGGCCTCCCCCTGGAAGCTGTGCAGGCTGTCCACCACTGTCTGCTCCAGGCTGGTCACCCGGGTTCCCGCGACCCATGCTGTGCTGGCCCCGGCCTTGGCATGCACCCTCCGGTAGAATACCCCGTTATACCGGAAATCCGTAAACCGCGTCCCGGTGGCCACGAAGACCTCACTCCCCCGCCTGGGGGCATACCCCCACACTTCGAAGGCGCTTCCCAAGGCGACATACGCATCGGGGAACAGCCTACTGCCAATCTGATATCGGTTCAGCACAGGTTCTCCCGTCTCCGCATCCATCACGGTGTACAGATTGCGGTGTATCCTGTCGATATACCCCTTCCTCTGGTAATCATTCACCAGATAAGCCACCGCCGACCGATCTCCCACCATGTCAGCCACGTCCTGTAGGGTAAAACACCCCAACTCCCGCATCCTTTCATAATGCTCGACAACCGAAAGCCGCTCCCGCTTTCGATTGTATGGCCCGGCAACAGAATCCTGTCCTTGCTTCCGACTATATGATTTATGACAATTTGCAGCTATCTCCGGCATTCCACACTCCATATCCATCCATCACATCAGCCTGTTCCCATCCATGGCAGCAAGACCATAGAGCCATATCCCCAAGCGGCCATGGCACATGTCATGAAGGTTCGTCTTACTGGCTTGTAAGGCGAACTTTCTGGGCCCTGCCGGCTCCGAGAAGCCTGTTTCAGGAATGCTCAGAAAATTGTTGCTGTAAGAAAACTACGATAATTCAGCAAATATTTCCCGACAGAATATATAAAAAAAATCTGGAAATCCGATGGAATTTAGAAGATATTGACAAAAATGAAAATAAGCTTGCACTGCACCCATATAAGGTATAAAATGTTAGAAGTAATAAGAATGTTCGCCTTACAAGCCAGTAAGGCGAACTTTTTTTATATAAAACCTCCTAAATCCCCTCCTCCCAGGCCTTAAACCACCGCCAATCCCAATGACCCACTTTCCCTGCCCGGCAGAAACCACTTGTGCAAGCAGCAGAAAACAGTATAATACAATTATGGATAACAAAACCGGCGCCACAGACCGGCGGAAGGAGGCCCCCATGGAACACACCATCAATTTCAACGAAATGAACCTCTATGTGAGATATGTCCAATATATAGAAGGAGACGTCAACTATTATCTCCCCTGGCGCATTTTGTACGACAACTTCCTCTTCTTCGTGGACAGCGGCTCCATCACATTGTCCTTTGAAGACCAGGATATCGAATTCCGGGAGAACGAGCTGTGCATCATCCCCCCTTTCCTGAAGAACCGGCTGAAGATAACGCCCGGGCAGCACTGCTGGTACTATGGCGTCCACTTCGATTTCTTCTACGATGATTCCGAATCCTTCAACGAGGATGTCTATATTCCGGAGAACCTGGGATTGGTCAAGGCAGACCTGATCGAGATGCCCGTGGACAAAAAGCTTGCTGGGAGAACTGTCTATTCCCTCAACGGCATCTCCTTCCCCACCAAGATACTGATACATGACCATGCCCGGCTCCGGGAGCTGTTCGCCAGGCTGCTGGCCCGGTTCCAGAGCCAGTGCTTCGGCCATGAAATCCTGGTGAAGTCCCTGTTCTACGAGCTGATATACATGGTCATACAGGAGGTCCACAATCCCCCTGAGAGCAACGGCCTGGACGGCGCGGAAGTGGTGAACCGCTACCTCCAGAGCCTGATGAACAGCCAGGAGGAGCGCATGGACATGGCTCAGATCGCCCTGGAATACGGCATGCCGCCCCAGAAGTTCCGCGCCATCTTCAAGAGCGTCATGTCCAGGACGCCCAAGGCCTATGCCATCGAATGCCGGATTCAGAAGGGCAAGGAGCTGCTCCAGACCGGGCGGTACAATGTAAGCGAAGTGGCATATATGCTCGGCTATGACGACGTCTTCTATTTCAGCAAGCTGTTCAAGCGGAAAGTGGGCATATCGCCCAAAAAGTATGCGGATACATGTATAAAGTAAGCTCTTTTGTCTAAAAGTACAAATTATCGCCCTTTTTGTACATGGCATTTTTACAAAATGGGTACTATAATCCTCTTGACAACTGTAAATCAGCAGACGAAAGTCAGGAGGACTTATTATGGCAAAGAAAAGAACGCTGAAACTTTTATCCATCGTCTGTGCCGCTGTGTTTTTCACCGGCGCATGCGGTTCCGGCGGCGGGGACGCCTCTTCGAATCCATCTGGCAGCCAGCAGGAAAGCAAGACCGAGGGCACGGCCTCTGGCCAGTCAGATGAGAAGCCTTCGGAGGAATCTTCCGAAAGCGCCGCGAACGACCAGGCTGCAGACAATGGCGGCCTCATCACCCTCACCACCGTGGTGAGCCTGTCGGATGCCATGCAGCAGTACATCGGCGTAAAAGACGATGTACAGACCAACAATAGCTGGTACAACGGCTATGAAAAGGATTTGGGCATCCATGTGGAGAATCTGTGGTCCGTACCGGGCACCCAGTATCAGGATAAGCTGAACGCCCAGATATCCGCAGGCGATATCCCGGATGTGTTCAACGTGAACAGCTCGCAGCTCAAGACTCTGGTGGACAACGGCATGGTCATGGAGCTCACCGACCTGTTCGAGCAGAATGCCAGCGACTTCACCAGAGAGATGATGGAAGCTGACGATTATACCGCACTGGAGCAGTGCAAGATGAACGGCGGCCTGTATGCGCTCCCCAGCGTAAGCGGCAACCATGACAATGTGCCGATTATGTGGATCCGCAGGGACTGGATGGAGAAGCTGGGCAAGGAAGCTCCCACCACTCTGGCAGAGCTGGAAGCCCTGGCCCAGGCCTTCGTCTCGGAAGACCCAGATGGAAACGGACAGGACGACACCTATGGCATCGCGCTCTCCAGCGATGTCTACGGCAATGCATTCTGCGACCTGACCGGCATCATGGAAATTTTCGGCGCGCACAACGGTTGGGTGGAGAAGGACGGCAAGGCTGCTTACGGCCTGGTTCAGCCGGAAATGAAGAGCGTACTGGAGACCATGCACAGATGGTATGGGTCAGGCATCATCGATCAGGAGTTCATCGCCAAGGATACCGGCAAGGTGTCCGAGGACGTGGTGGCTGGAAAAGTGGGCATCACCTTCGGTTCCCACGGCAATGCTTTCTGGCCCTTCCCGGATGCCAAGAACCTGAATCCGGACGCGGACTGGATGCCCTATCCGATTCCCGGTCTGGACGGAGCTCTGCCCCAGGTCATGGTAGGCGGCAGCGCAAACGCGTACTATGTGATAAGCATCGACTGCGAGCACCCCGAAGCGGTGATGGATCTCTACAACTACTATTACCAGAAGGACTGCGCGCTGTCTCCTGATTACGATTCCACTTTCCATACTACCTCCTCCACTGCCATGGAACATCCGGAGTGGGCCTTTGAATGGGCAATCGTGAAATCATTCTACCCACAGCAGAACCTTTACATCCACCGGGGTGTGAAGGCCTACCTGGAAGGGGATGAATCCCAGCTGGAGAATTCCTGGGTATCCGATAACGCCGGGCAGGTAGAGGCATACATGAACGACCCGGAGAACAACCCCTCCTACTACGCAACATATATCTGGAGCGGCCCCGAAGGCGCGTTCTCCGTTGTGGAAAGCTATGAGCAGAACAACCAGAGGCTCCAGAACCTGTACACTCTGGGCAATACGGAGGGCATGGCGGCCTACAACGTGATTCTGGACCAGTTGATCAGAGAAAACTATACCAAGATGATAACCGGCGACACTCCTGTAGACAGCTTCGATGATTTTGCAGCCCAGTGGGCCTCCCTGGGCGGAGAGCAGATCACCCGGGAAGTGAACGAGCTGATCGGCAGATAAACGGACGCGCGGGGAGGGACAGGCACCTGTTTCTCCCGCGTTCCCATAAGAGAAAGGAGCGATTGCATGAATGGCAAAAAAGCGAAGCCGTCTTCCGGAACCGACAGCTTCCTGAAGCGTTTTTCCGCGGGCTTCAAGCGTCAATGGGTGCTCCACCTGATGCTGCTGCCCATGGTCATCCTTCTGCTGGTATTTTCGTATTATCCGATGTCCGGAATCCTGATAGCTTTTGAACGTTACAATCCCCGCCTCGGATTCTTCCGTTCCCCCTGGGTGGGGCTGGACAATTTTAAATATGTATTCAGGATGCCGAATACCGGCCAGATATTATACAACACTGTCTTCATCGCTTTCATGAAGATGCTGCTGGGCCTGGTGGTGCCGATCCTCTTCGCCATTCTGCTGGATCTGGTAAAGCACAGCGGGTATAAGCGGAGCATACAGACCCTGATCTACATCCCCTACTTTCTGTCCTGGATCGTCTTAAGCGGGATTCTGATCGATATCCTGTCCCCGTCCACGGGCATCGTGAACCAGGTCCTGGGAAGGTTCGGCATAGAACCGGTCTTTTTCCTGGGCAGCGAAAACGCGTTCCCCTGGGTGCTGATCGTCTCCGATGTGTGGAAGGGCTTCGGATACGGGACCATCGTGTACCTTGCGGCAATCACCTCCATCGACATGGAGCTGTACGATGCCGCCAAAATCGACGGGGCCAACCGCTTAAAGCAGGTGCGGTATGTGACATTGCCCGGCATCACGCCAATCGTCGTGCTGATGGCCACCCTGAGCCTTGGAAATATCCTGAACGCAGGCTTCGACCAGATTCTGAACCTGTACAATCCAAGCGTCATGAGCACCGGGGATATCATAGACACCTTTGTCTACCGCATCGGCCTCCAGAACAACCAATACGGCATCGCCAGCGCCATGGGGCTGTTCAAATCAGTGGTCTCCTTCGCGTTCATTTCCATCGGATACACGCTTGCCTATAAATTCGCCGATTACCGGGTATTCTAGGAGGTTTGTCCATGCAAGAAAAGAAAGAAAAGCAAAAATACACCAGCAAGCATGTCCGGAACGGCAGCCTTGTTTTCGACATCTTCAATTATGTCTTCCTCGGGGCAGCCGCCATCGTCTGCCTGCTGCCCATCATCAATGTCCTGGCCATCTCATTTTCCAGCTCCGCAAAAGCCAGCGCCGGGCTGGTAGGCCTGGTTCCGCTGGAGTTCAATCTGCAGTCCTATAAATACGCCCTTACGAAGCCCCAGTTCCTCACCTCATTCCTGACTTCTGTGAAGCGCGTGATTCTGGGCCTCGTCATCAATATGACCTGCACGGTCCTGACAGCATACCCGCTGTCCAAAAGCTCCAGGGAGCTGAAAGGCAGGAATATCTATGCCTGGTTCATGTTCATCACCATGGTTTTTTCAGGTGGCCTTATCCCTCAGTTCATGGTGGTGAATCAGCTAAATCTCATGAACACAATCTGGGCCTTGATCCTGCCCGGAGCCGTGCCTGTGTTCAACGTCATCATATTGATGAACTTCTTCAAGCAGATTCCGAAGGAAATCCAGGAATCGGCCATGATGGACGGCGCCGGGCACCTGCGCATCCTGGCTCAGCTCTATCTGCCCCTGTCCCTGCCATCCCTGGCCACCATCACCCTGTTCACCGTGGTGGGCCACTGGAACGAATGGTTCGCGGGCATGATCTACATGACGGATCCGGCCAATTATCCGCTGCAGACCTATCTGCAGAGCATCATCGTCGTCCGCGACACCGCCCTGCTGGCCACCGCCAGCAAGGAGACCCTGGAGATGATGAGCACCGTATCAGACCGCACGCTGAAGTCGGCCCAGATATTCATCGCGGCCGCACCCATTTTGGCCGTCTATCCTTTCGTGCAGAAATATTTCATGAAGGGCTTGACCGTGGGCAGCGTCAAAGGCTGAATGGAACAATCGCAAAGGCTGCCCGCAGGCACCGGACGGGCATGAAAAAAGAAAGGAAACCATTTTTATGAAAACCTACGACATAGCCGCCTACATATGGCCGGCCTACACCGGCGACGAGCCCCGCACCCGGATGTTCTGGCCCCAGGGCATGGGTGAATGGCAGTCGGTGAAGGACGCCGTGCCGAAATTCCCCGGCCATAGCTGGCCCAGGAAGCCCCTCTGGGGATACGTGAACGAGGCCGACCCCTATGTGATGGAGATGGAGATCGCGGCCGCGGCCGACCACGGGGTGAATGTATTCATCTACGACTGGTACTGGTATGACGACAGACCGTTTCTGGAGAATTGCCTGAACGATGGCTTTCTGAAGGCCGGGAACCGTGACCGCATGAAATTCTACCTGATGTGGGCCAACCATGATGCCAACAACCTCTGGGACAAGCGCCTGTCCCAGGATCAGAAGAATGTCATCTGGAAGGGCGCCACGGACAGGCAGGGATTCCAACGGGCCTGCCGCCGGGTCATAGACCGGTATTTCAGCCAGCCCAACTACTACCGCATCGACGGTGCGCCGGTGTTCCAAATCTACGACCTGCGCAATCTGGTGGAGGGCCTGGGCGGCATGGAGGAGACGGCGCAGGCCCTGAAATGGTTCCGGGCGGAGACCGTCCGGGCCGGGTTCCCGGATCTGCACCTGCAGCTCACCGTATATGGCCGGGTGCCGGACCTGTCCGGCGTGGACTCCGGGGACAAGGGAAGCTACAGCGGCATAGGAAGCCTGCTTGGCTTCTCCAGCATCAGCCACTACCAGTTCGTCCATTTCACCGATATCGACAGAGACTACGGGGAGATCCTTGCGGATGTGAAGGCAGAGTGGGCGCGGCTGGAAAGCCAGTGGGACATCCCCTACTTCCCCCATGTCTCCGTAGGCTGGGACAACAATCCGCGGTTCACCGGCATGCGGGAGGGCATCGTAAAGAACAATACCCCGGAGGCGGTGAGGCAGGCCCTGCTGATGGCAAAGGCCTATGCCGACGCACATCCCGGGCAGCCGCCCCTGATTACGGTCAACAGTTGGAACGAGTGGACGGAGACCAGCTATCTGGAGCCCGACGACCTGTACGGATACGGCTATCTGGAGGCCATCCGGGAAGTGTTCGCCGCCCCGGAGGGCTCCCTGTAAAAAAATCCGCCCGGACGCCTCCGGGCGGAATCTTTTAGCTTTTCTTTTCCCTATTCTCCATGTTCCCCACGCTTTTCCCTGTCCTTTCCGCGGACGATCCCGTCCAGGGTCCTGTACAGCTTATCTACCTCCACCGGCTTGGACAGATGGCCGTTCATGCCGCATTCCACGGATTTCTTCAGGTCATCGTCAAAGGCATTGGCGGACATGGCCACAATGGGTATGGTCCTGCAGTCCTCCCGGTCCATGGCACGGATGGCGCGGGTGGCCTCCAGGCCGTCCATCACCGGCATCAGGATGTCCATCAGAATCGCGTCATAGGTACCGGGCTTCGTGGAGCGGATCCTCTCCACGGCCTGGGCCCCGTCGTAGACGCAGTCCACCGCGAAGCCCCGCTCCTCCAGCAGGCACTGGGCAATCTCCGCATTGATTTCATTGTCCTCCACCACCAGGATATGATAGCCCTCGAAGGACACCGCCTCCTGCCTCTCCTCCGTCTGCCTTTTCTGTCCCAGCCCAAGCCGGATGGCGAAGCTGAAGGTGCTGCCCTCCCCGGGCTCGCTGTCCAGGCGGATCGCGCTGCCCATCATCTGGATCAGGCGGCTGCTGATGGAAAGGCCCAGGCCCGTGCCCTGCTGTTTGGAGGGATTCCTGCCGGAGGCCTGCTCAAAGGAACGGAAGACTCTGTCCCTGTCTTCCTTTGCGATGCCGATTCCCGTATCCCGCACCGCGAAGGACACCAGGATCCCTTCTTCCCCGGCCTCCTTCTCCCAGACCTCCAGCGTCACCCTTCCCCTCACCGGCGTGAACTTCACTGCGTTCCCCAGGAGGTTGATCAGCACCTGGCTGATCCGCATACGATCCGCATACAGCCACTGATGGGCCAGCCGGATGTCCTGCACGAAGTCGATCTCCTTTGCCGCTACCTGAGGCGCTATCAGCTCCTTTATGGTATCCAGCATGTCGTAGATATCGAAATCGTCCGCTTCCAGCTTCATCTTCCCGCTCTCGATCTTGGACATGTCCAGGATATCGTTAATCAGTCCCAGCAGATAGCCGGAGGAGGACTGTATCTTCTGCAGACAGTCCATGATCCGCTCCTGGCTCTGCCCCTGCTGCAGCGCGATCTCCGTCATGCCGATGATCCCGTTCATGGGCGTCCGTATCTCATGGCTCATGCGGGACAGGAATTCCGACTTCGCCTTGCTGGCGATGTCGTATTGCTGCTGGTTCATCTGGCTCTGGATCACCCTGCCCAGCTCCGCCAGGTTCTGGTGCCGCTCAGAGTCAAAGGCCTGTTCCTGCCCAAGGCCCAGGATACAGATGTTCCCCATATAGCTGCCATTGTCGTACATGGGCAGCGCCGCGCCGTACTGCCCGGGCGCCACGCCCAGAAAGCACTGCAGAAGCTCCAGAGCGCTGTCCTCCCCGGAGAACCACTTTACCTCCTCCTGGCCCAGCCAGCCGCGGAAGGCCTCCCTGTCCTCTTCCCTGTATTTCCGCACGTTCCCCGCCGGGGACTCCCCGTCCGCCCGCCACTGGTATTCCAGGTAATTCGCGGAGAAATCCTCCCGCAGCACGGACACCAGCACTGCTTCGGCCTGATAGTATCTGCCGATCTTGCGCAGCATCAAGGTCATCTGGGCCGGGAAATTCGCTCCCTTGCCGAACAGGTTCAGCGCTATGGACACCAGGCCCACGTCCTCCCCGTAGTCCAGGCTGATGATCTCCCGCCCCTGCAGGGCCGGAAGCTCCCGGTGCTCCCGCTCCGGGATATCCTCGCAGAAGACATACCCTCTTCCCGGACCGGACAGCGCCTGCCTCCCGGCCAGCTTCGCCATGCGGATCAGGGCTTCCGTCCCATGCTCCTTCACGCCGCAGACCAGCCCTGCGCACACCGCTACGTCGAAGCGCTCCCTGTCAAAGTCCGCCCCGGCCCTTTCCAGCAGCCCTTCGATCCACTCCGAGGCCTCTTTCCTGTCCGCCTGATCCAGCCATATGACGAACTCGTCCCCGTCCAGCCGCAGCGCCACTGTCCTCCGCCCTGTCTGTGCCGTATACGCCCGGCAGCGGCTCCGGATCAGGTCTCCCAGCCCCTCCAGCACCATATCCCCGAATACGATGCCGTTCTTCTCATTGGCCTCCTTCAGCCGTCCCACCAGAAGGTCCGCCATGACACCGCTGCCAAGACCCGCCCTTCTGTCGGCCTCCACCTGCTCCAGGCCCGCGCTGAAGGTATACACGCCCGTGATGCCGTCCATTGCGTTCCTCCTGCGCTGTTCGGCCTCCCTCTCCTTCTGCTCCTGGATGTTGCGGATGCTCCCCACAAGCTTGCGCCGCATGCCGTCCGTATCATAGACCGCCTTGCCGGATACCGCCACCCACCGATAGTCCGAATCGCTGGGCCATTTCAGCCGGAATTCCATGTACGCCTTATCTTCCATGCCCTGCAGGATCCGGACAGCCTCCTCCCTGTCCGCGTCGTGGATGCAGTCGGGATTCACGAAGCCGCTCTTGTATTCACGGCAGTCCCACAGCCCGCTCATGGTCTCATGGTTCACGATGTCCAGCTCGTGCTTCTGCACGTCATAGGAGAAGAACACGTCCTTGGAGGACTCCAGTGCCACGCGGTAGCGCTCCTTCTCCTCCAGGAGGATGTTCGCTGCCTCCCGCTGCTGCTCCGACAGGTTCTTCACCACATCATACAGGGCATCTATCTCCAGGATGTTGGAAGGCCTGAATTCCAAAAGGCCCTCCCTCCCGCGGCTGATGCACTGCATCAGATACTGGAAGGGCCTGGTCAGGTGCCTGACCACAAGATAGATGCCCAGCACGCCGAAGAGCAGCCCGATGAGGATGGCCACCACCAGCCAGAGATAGAGCTGGCGGCCCATCCCGAAGAGGTCCTCCTCCGTATCCAGCCCCAGGAGCACCCATTCCGTATCCTCATAGGGCGCATTGTTGCCGTAGAGCTTCAGGGGGCAGGCCACCGCGTACACGTTCTGCCGCTCCAGCCGCACATCCCCCACCTGCCACAGATTGCCGTAGCGGGTTCCTCGCAGCTCCAGCTCCCTCCCTGAGGACCTGGCCAGGTTGGAGAGGATCCCCTTTCCCACCATGGGCCTGTAAAGGCCGTCGCCGTCCCTGACCGCCAGCAGATACCCTGACTGCTGCTGGTCATTGAGCTCTGCCACCGGGAAATAATCGTAGAGCCGTCTGCTGGAAATCTCTACGCCGATTATGCCGTACACCTGCCCCTCATGCCGCAGCGGCACGGAGTATGTAATCATTTCATAGGAGTCCGTCCCGTCCTTCTCCAGATAGAAGGGCAGCGACCAGTACCCCAGGTCCGCCGTGTCCGCATCGGCATGTTCCGTCCCCGCCCTCCAGGGCTCATAGAAATAGTTGTCCGCAGCCTCCCTGCCCTGCCCCTCCATGCGGAAGCGGGTAGTCCAGGAGGTGTCCAGGGGGATGTCCCACTTCCTGGACAGGAGCTTGCTGCCCCGCTCCAGAAGCAGATCCGTGCCGTTGGCGGGATTGGTATCCGGGTCGGAATCCCTGACGAAGAAGCCGGCGAACTCCCCGGGCTCCCGCATATCCGTTCCCGTCAGAACCAGGAAGATGCCTGTGGTGGAATGGCTCTGCAGAATGTCCAGGCATTCCGGGAAAAACAGCTCCAGCAGCTCGTTCTTCCTCTCCTCCGAGGCAAGCAGCCCCTCCAGGCTCAAATCCGCGTCCTCCAGGATCCCTTCCAGGATTCCGTCCAGGACCCCCTCCTGCTCATGGATGGACGCCCATCTCTGGTTCATGTCGTTCTGCAGGATCACCTTTCTGTTCTCCACCAGCCGGTTCATCATGCTGACGGAGGATTCCTCCATCATCCCCGTGACCCGCTTCATCACCAGCGTGCCAATGGTAATCAGACTCTGAATCAGCATGATGGCGATCAGCGGAACCAGAAAAATCATAAATATGTTCGTCTCTTTTCTGCTCGGTCTTCTGCCTTCCATTTATCCTATTCACCCACTGCCTGCTTCAGGGCCTCGCAAAAAGCCCCGTACCACACTTCAAAGCTCTCCTCAGTCACATAGTCCGCCGCGGCCTCCTCCAGGCTCTTTCCCTGGGCCAGGGCCTCCTCCACGGCCGCCCGGTCCTCCGCCGCCTTGTCCGCCAGATGGTACTCCAGCACCTTCCTGGCCGCCGTGCCGTTTTCGAAGCTTTTGTTGGCGTATAGCGTCATGTCCTCCATCTGGCCGAATACCGTGGTCAGGCAGTCGTAAGTCTTAGGAGCCACCTCAAGCCCCTGCTCCTCGATCACCCGGTCCAGCTCCGACACGCTGGCCGCCTCCCTGCGCACGGGCAGATAGCCGGACACGCAGCCGAAGCGCAGGTTGTTCTCCGTCTCCGTGAACCATTTCAGGAATTCCACGGCAGCGTACTCGTGCCTGGCGTCGGACTTGCTGACCACCATGCCGGCCCCCTGCTGCACGGCTATGTGCCGCCCGCCCCGGAACACGGGTGCCGACATCACCAGATAGTCGATCGGATAGCTGCCGTCCTCCAGCTCCACCTGATTGGGGAAATACATGGCGGAGGACGTGGAGCCTGTATATGCCAGCAGGTCTCCCGTCTTCACATCGTCCGAGCGGAAGGACCCGTAGGCCCCGAAATACCCCTTGACCATAGGCACGTAATAATTCTCCCACAGGCGGTGCAGCTCCTCCCGGGGCACGTTCAGGGTAACCTTGCCGTTCTCCACCTGGAAGATCTCCACCCCCAGCTGCTGCATGCCGATCAGGAAATAATTCGCCACCGCGTCCCTGCCGTAGAACGCCCTGCCGTCCTCCGGCACGTCCGGCGTCTGGCTGTCCGTCCACTCATAGTACGCCTCCGCCGCCGCGGTGACGCCCTCCATGGTCTCCAGATCCGCCAGGGTGAGGCCCGTGGCCGCCGCAAAGGGCTCCCAGTCCGTCTTGTTGAGCATCATGATCTCCGTGGACTTGGCCGTGGGGAATATCCGCAGGGAGCCGTCGGCGGCGATGCGCCCTTCCTCGATGTAGGAGTCCACGTACTTCGCCAGCTCCTCCTCGTCCAGGTACTCCGACAGGTTGGCCAGGGCGCCGGCCTGCTCCACCTCATAGGCCGTATCCGCGTAGGAGGAGAACAGGTCCGGCATGGCGTCCGCCCCCACCTTTCCGCCAATGGCGTCCCGCACCGCAGTCTCCAGGTCGGATACGGAGCCCTGGCTGTAGCCCTGTACATAAATCCCCAGCTCCCGGCCCGCCGTTTCGTTGAATTCCTCCACCAGTGCGTCAAAGGCCGCCTGCTGGGAACCGTTATAGTAATGCCATACCGTCAGGGAGACAGGATCCCCGGGATCCAAAGGGCTCTTGTCCCCGCATCCTGTCAGGCCCAGGACAGCCGCCAGGCACAGGCCTTCCACAAACAGGCTCTTGACAAATCCATCCGCTTTTCTCATATGCCGCTTCCTTCCTATTTCATATCCATATTTTTATATCCGTATTCTGTTTCCACATTCCGCAGCCGCCGTCCGCCCGGGAAATCTCCGGCTGTTTAACAAAGCATATCACAAATCTCCCCTCCGCACAAGGTTTCCGTACATTTTTATACGGCTGCCCGCAATCACAATTTACGAGCATCAAGGAAAACATGTATTATGGGAAAAATGTACTGTCAAAGTTTCCGGAAAAGTTCGTCTTTTCCCTGAATGATGCGGACGCAGACGCTTTGATCCCGGGCGTTTCCGTAGCCGCGCTGACGGGCAATACGGTTTACTATACGGATTCCGTGAAGGACACATGCCAGGTGAAGCCCTATGTATTCCCGGAAATTGAAGATTTGGCGTGGTTTGTCAGTGCAGAACCGGCAAAGAAGGCTTATGCCGCAAAGGAGTATGAGACTGCCTTGAGATTGTATGAAGAGCTGGCGGAGAAAGGATTTGCCAGAGCGCAGTTCGAATGCGGCTGGATGTACTATAACGGAAAAGGGACGCCGCCGAATCTGGAGGCTGCTCTTCGGTGGTTTGAGAAAGCCGCTGCGTTGGAGCACAAAGACGCGCAATTTAGATGCGCCCAGATGTACTATAACGGCGAAGGGACTGCTCCGAATCAGGCGAAAGCACTTCATTGGTATGAGAAAGCCGCTATGCAGGGGCATAAAGACGCGCAGTTTGAATGCGGCAAGCTGTACCACCATGGGAAAGGCGTCGCGCATGACATGGGAAAAGCGTCGCGCATGACATGGGAAAAGCGGTGGATTGGTTTCAAAAGGCTGCGCAGCAAGGCATTGTAAAAGCAATGTACAATCTTGCCGTGATGTATTATAATGGCGATGGAATGCCCACAGATATGAAAGCAGCCTATACCTGGTTCGAACAGGCGGCAAACAGGAACCATGTCAAAGCTCAGTATAAGTGCGCTGAAATGCTTTATAATGGAGATGTGCCAAAGAACAGGGAGCAGGCACGGATGTGGCTTCAGCGCGTCGCCTCACAGGACGCGGATCTGGAACTACAGTGGAAAGCCAGGGCTATTCTGGCACGTTCTGAGATGTAGGAGCATGAATATGGACGCGCCTGTGCTTTTATTGTGGAATGGGCGGAAAAAGGAAGGAGAGTATCGGGAATGGCAAATGTTTCCGTGGAAAAGGCAGCAGTGACCAGGGCAATTTCACTGTGCGAGCACTCGATCAACGAGTTTGACAAGACATCACATGATTTGAAGCGCACTTATGATATGGCGGGCGCTAACTGGAGGGATGCAAAGTACCAGCAGCTCGGGGGCATCGTCAATGACTGCACGACTGCGCTCACGAAACCCATCGAGGAGCTGGGCGGCTGCATTACGACATTGAAGGCATTGTTGCGGGAAATCGAAGCATATGAGGCGTTGGACATATAAGAGGAGGGAATGGGATTATGGCAATTAACGCATCGGCAGAAGCGATCCGGCAGATGAAGATGACGCTTCAAAAAACGATAAAGGAAATAGAACGGATTCAGGCAAATGTCAGAGGTTCCATGAAGTCCAGCGAGAACTGGAATGATGCACAGGGGGAGCAGTACCGCCATCTGATGCAGCAGATCGCCAGGCTGACCGAATCTCCGTCCGGCACGCTGCGCACGGCGGCCCCCAAGCTGGAAAAGCTTGCCCAGATTCTTGATGCATATGGGAAAGTGCGGTTTTGATTCCAAAGAAAAGGAATCCGCTTTCTTTTTGGTTAGCGTAGTCTAACCCATACTCTTCAAAAATGCGGCACACCTGTCAGTGGCCGCTGATATACTGCATAACGCTGAATACTGCCTAATGCAATCAAGCGATTGAACCAGTCAGCGTTATGCAGTCTGGTTTCACGGCAAGTGAAATCGTTAAGCAGTATAAAATCCGATAACACCCTTTTTACTGTCAGACCTTGCACCTTTTTCCCTAAAGTGTTAGGATTGATTAATGGGAAGGCTTTAAGCCCGGAAAGGAGTATGATGATAGCATGAGTTATATCCGACACAAAGCCGAGGAATCCCTTGAGGATTACCTTGAAACAATACTGATCTTGAGCAGCCGCCTCTCCGTGGTGCGCTCCGTCGATGTGGCGACCGAGCTGAATTTTTCAAAGCCGAGCGTGAGCGTCGCCGTGAAAAACCTGAAAAACCGCGGATACATCACCGTTTCGGAAGAAGGGTTCCTCAGTCTGACGGAGGACGGGCAAAAAATCGCGGAAGGCGTCTATGAGCGCCACACCCTGCTGACGGACTGGCTGGTCCATCTTGGCGTTGACCCCATAATCGCGGCGGGCGATGCCTGCAAAATGGAACACGACATTACACCGGAAAGCTATGAGGCAATGAAAAAATGCATCCTGTCCGTTTTGGGGCGTG
>OFGG01000367.1_pt1 | contig 40177 bp, 42 predicted proteins | sample 1521701 | NCBI WGS metagenome assembly OFGG01 (sample SAMEA3504081, study PRJEB24116) | mouse gut metagenome | biome: mouse gut; feature: mouse-associated habitat; material: faeces | place: Denmark | collected 2011
TGTCTGCAAAAGAACCAAATAAATAGATTCGGACAGGTAGAAGCTGTTCGACCAAAAGATTTGTCAATTCCCGGATTTCGCTTGTGGGCATAGATATCAACTCCTTTCCTTCAAAGCGGCTCTTTTCTACATCTCCATTTTCTATAGGATATCTTTTTTTATAAAAAAACTTTTCCTGTTTATAATAATAATGACATACTTATTGTTGATATTCTGGGCGGAAGAAGCCACAGCGCTTTGTATCCACAAGCTTTCATACGGTTTCGTTTTACTTCCCGCCAATCATTTCCAAAAACTGCATAATTTCAAGAGGCTCTTCTGCTGTCAAAAAGCCATCTATGTTGCCACGCTTATGTGGAAGCTGATTAGTATACCATTTTGCCTGAATTGCCTCCATTCCAGCCAATTTGGCACCTTCAAGCTCATTGTTGCCGCCATCCCCTATGAAAATACACTCATCTGCGGCAACTCCTAATAAATTAGAAGCCTTTTTATAAATACGAACATCCGGTTTCTGCATTTTTGCTTCAATAGATCAAAAGCGCTTTCCACTTACCATAAAATTCATATAATATTTCAATAATCATCTTCTTTTTTCCTTTGTCAACTTATGTTTTGTCCCTATACAAGATAAGGCTATTGAATGTCTATTATGGAATCGTTTCTGCCAAATAACATTTATTCTTACTGTAAACGGAGTAGTGGTGGAGCAAGAGTAGCGCGCAAAAAGCCAGAAAGGGGGCATAGCATCGCCGTAAAGATGCCTTCCTGCACCAATCTTTTATGTACTCAACAAAACGGATGTACAGAATCTGCAAAACTGCGGAATAAGATCATGAGATATTTTTTCATAAAATTTAAAATCGGGGTGACAGGATTCGAACCTGCGGCCTCCTGGTCCCAAACCAGGCGCTCTAGCCAAGCTGAGCCACACCCCGTAGGTAATATAAATTTTTGTTTGTCCAAATCACCCAAACGCAAAATATATTATATCTGAAATACCATCAAATGTCAACTGTTTTTTTCAGGAAATTTATATTATATATATTTTATTTTAAAACGGACATCCCCGTTTGGATCCGTATCCATCACAATATAGGAAGGCTGCTTCCCTTCCTGCCTGGGATATGAAATACTTCCCGGATTAATGGCCGTGATATCCCTGTCGCAGTCAATCACAGGACGGTGCGTATGCCCGAACATTACAATATCGCAGCCTCTGCCCCTGGCCTCCTGTTTTAAGTCCTCACTGCCCGCATTGACATTGTAATAATGCCCATGTGTAATCATCACTTTACTTCGCCCAATCTCAAGTATCTTTTCCTGGCTTTGAGCGGAAAAAAAATCACAGTTGCCGGATACGATTTCAACCGGGCATCCTGCCAAATGTTCTATGATTTCCTCGCATCCTTCTATATCCCCCAAATGTATCACAAGATCCGGCTGCGCCTCTTTTGCAAATACTTGCTGCAGGTTCTTATGCCTGCCATGTGTATCGCTGATAACCAAAACCCTCATATTTTTCTCTCCCTGTCAGATTCTTTTTTCCAGTTCGCTTCGGATTGCCCGAAGAGCCTTTCCCCTGTGACTGATTTCGTTTTTCTGTTCTCTTGAAAGTTCCGCCGACGAACAGCCAAATTCGTCCAGATAAAAGATCGGATCGTAGCCGAACCCATTCTCCCCTGCAGGCTCCTCCCCGATATAACCTTCTACCGTCTCACGCGCCACATATGTTTCCCCGCCGGGAAAAACCGCCGCCACCGCACAGACAAACCGTGCGGTCCGCCGCTCTTTGGGCACGCCTTTTAGTTTTTTAATCAATTCCCTGTTTTTCTTGTCATAAGAAGTGTTTTTCCCCATAAACCGTGCGGAATGAATCCCCGGCTGCTTATCTAAAAAATCAATTTCCAGCCCTGAATCGTCCGCCAAAACAATAGCGTCCGTTTTGCCTGCCACGGCTTTTGCTTTGATCAGGGCATTTTCTTCAAAAGTTGTTCCGTCTTCTTCAATATCCATAGAAATCCCGGCCTGCGCCATAGATAAAATATCTGCGCCAACCCCTTCTAAAATCTCTCGGATTTCCTTCATTTTGTCGATATTTCCCGTTGCAAAAACAATTTTTGTTTTCATAATCTGTCTCCTTATTCCTCCCTAAGCGCCTGCATCACAGCCCGGTAAAGCGCCTCGGCCGCTTTCTGCTGATATTCCTGCGAACACAAATTTGAAAGTTCTTCCTGGTTTGTCATAAAACCTGTCCAAACCAAAGCCGCCGGTACTTTGCACCCGTAAATTAAGTCCTCTCCTCCTGCCGCCACCAGTCCTTTGTCGGAACTTCCCAGTTCTTTTGTAAGTTCGTCTAAACAAAGCCTGGCAAATTCCTGCGAACCCTGTCCCTGCTCACAATACATGACCTGCGTGCCGTTAATAGAAGACATCATGCCGCTTTTGGTGGCATTGCCGTATATCCCGAGATACAAATCGGCTCCCGCTTTTTCCGGAAGTTTTGCGCGCAGCTTATCCTCCACGTCGGTATCTTGCGTCCTGGTATAATAAACGCCTACTTTTAACCCCTCTTCCTGCCCAAACAACTCTTTGAGCTTTAACACAATATCCAGATTAATATCTTTTTCACTGACGCCCTGCTTGACGGTTCCCGTATCCTGCCCGCCATGCCCCGCGTCTACTACAATTACTTTATCATAGACTTCATGCGGTGTCAAAAATTGAATGAAAAAATATTCCCTGTCGTAATCCGTTTGCACTTCATATAACCGATCCATCTGAAGCGTAATATCCCCGTAGTAACCTGTTTCACTTTCAAAATCCAGGCGTTCCAGGCCTTCGCAGTGCCCGTGCGTCGGGTATTCGTACATATAGTACTCTCCTGCATACGGAATCCGGATCCGGATTTCCTGTCTGAGAATATCTTCTTCCAGTTTTATATCCCTCCCCGATACTCCAAGCGGCAGTTCAATCCGGAGCGTCTCCAAAAGCTGCCCTTCTTCCACCGTAAAGCCCGCCTGTTTATTGTTGTACTCCAATAGTTCAACCCCTGACATAGCGTGCAGCTTTCTTTCTTCCCTGGTACGCTCCTCTTCCGCTTTATTGAACCAGTTTTGGACTGCGGCTTTTACCTGCGGCATACCGAGCGCCGCCGCACAGGACATGATGCACATCAGCATTACGGTTATCGTCACTTTTTTCAGGATTCTTTCTTCCAAACTGCAATTCCTCCAACACTATCTGTTTTTCGTATATGCCTTTATGCACAGATTGCAGGAAAAGGCGTCCTCCACCCGTTCCCAGCCCGCGCCGTCCGCGCTGATATAACCTTCCCCGTCCGTTAAATCCACGTTCTTTGTCACTTCGTCCGCCGCATACTCGATGGCCATCGGATGTACGACGTCGGGCGTATCAAGGTAAATCACAACGGCATAACGTTCCCCGGGAGACAACAGGCGTTCTTCTTTTCCGCCCTGGCGGAGCGGGACGGTATAATATCCCATATGGTTTAACGTTCCTTCCGCAATCAGTTCCCTGGCGCCAAAATCATACGTATCTTTAAATTCCCGTACCAGGTAAATACGGTATCCGGTATTTTTTCCGACCGCATAAAAACCGACTGCGGACAATTCTTCCGCCCCTTTTGCCGTATATACGTTCGCCCCATAAACAGACGGTTCCCCAAATCCAATCTGCCCGGCCCAGCCGCACAAATCCGACTGGTATATATTGTCGTAATTACTGTCAGGCTCCACCTTAGTATAGACGACGTTGTGGCTTCCGATATTCGTATCATAATATGAGACATAAAACACGCCGTCTTCGCCAAATTCCGTCCCCCAGCTGTTCTGACAGATAAACGCCCCGTTTCCTTCCACATTGACCGGGAAATTTTCTTTGGGGTAATTGTCGTCCCAGCCGATAACCACAACTTCATGATTGGGCCGTTCGGTTCCGATATAACAATAGGCGGACTCTTTTGTATTGTAAAATTCCGAACGTTCCCGGCTGCTGCCTAACGCGCTGTAAAGGGATGTCTGCACGCCGCCGTACAAAAACACCGCTTCTTTGATCTTTTCGTAATCTTTTCCTTCCATTATCTGCACTTCCTGCACATGCTTTACCGCAGAAAGCGCAGGGTTGGTCTTACCGTCCCCAAACGGATCGTCTTTTTCGTATACCGGCCCCTGCCATGCAAGCAAATAGGCTAAAGCCATCGTAAATTCGCCGCCTTTGCTTACATCCACTTCAAAAGAACTGCACCGGCTCATATGATCCGGCGAAAACTGTAAGGACTCTTCCGGCTGAAGCGTGGATTCCAGCGCGGACAGCGAAGCGAACGCCCAGCAGGTTCCTGTGTCCCGCTGGTCTTTAACTGCGCCGATACGCTTTTTCTCCCGCAAATCATAACTAGACGGAAAAACCGAAACCGTTTCCGAAAGATCGCCTGCAGACGCCCGGTTTTTCTCGATATCCCATTCGTATTTGTAACCCAGATGCGCCGCCACTTCCCCAATCGCAACAAAATAACGCCCGTTTCGTTTTTCCATGGGGGATTTCATTCTATATGTCCTGCCGTTTACCGAAATCTCCGGTTTGCCGGACGTAAGGCAGAGCGCCTGGTTCCGTTTTTCAATCCGAAGCTCCTTCTGCCCATAGATATGCGAACTGCACCGGAGCCCTTCTGTCAAAATGTCCGCCGGAACCATAATATTTAAATTGTCGTCCATAAACAACGGCGTATCCGGGCTTTGGTATTCTTTACTGTCAATGGAAACCGTTATTTTTTTACTGTTTACTTCTTCGGCAATCAGCGGATTCCACTCTTCTTTTGAAATCTCTGTCCCGCGAAGCTGCGCTACGCCTTCAAAACTCCTGCCCGGATGGCCCAGACGCAGCAAGCAGGCCAGCCCAATCAATATGGCCGGCAGCAGGCATCGTTTGGCATGGCTCATGTGTGTTCCTCTGTTTTCCTGTTTCGCCTGGGCGGTTTGGGGCCTAAAAACTGATAATAATATGTCTTTATCATCCCATTGTATATTTTCCGGTTCCTGTCTGCTTTTCGGCCGATATAGTTCGGCGCGTCCTCATATCCGCTGATGACATACATCGACCAGGCGTCCAGGCGCCCGTAAGCTTCCCCGATTTCCCGGTAAAGCGCCGGAAGCGCTTCTTTTTCCTCGAGCCGTTCGCCGTACGGCGGATTTAAAAAGAGAAAACCGTATTTCTTCGGATGATGCAGGTCGCAAAGTTCTCTCTGCTGAAAGTGAATCATACCGTCCACTCCGGCGCGTTTCGCATTCTCCCTCGCGGCCTTTATAATATCTCCGTCCATATCATATCCCTGGATATCAACGGAAATATCTTTATTGACCAGTTCTTCGGCTTCGCTAAAGCAGTCTTCCCAAAGCCCTTCTGCAAACAGGTTGTCCCAGGTTTCAGCCAGAAAATGGCGTTTCATCCCCGGCGCAATCCCTGCCGCAATCATTGCCGCTTCAATCGGGAACGTCCCGCTTCCGCACATCGGATCGACAAAAATCCGGTCCGCCTTCCAGGGCGTCAGTAAGATCAGCGCTGCCGCCAGGGTTTCTGACAGCGGCGCCTTGCTGCCCAGATAACGGTATCCCCGCTTATGTAAAGAATCTCCCGTCGTATCAAGCGTAACCGTCACTTCGTCTTTATACAGAAAAATACGGATCGGGTATGAAGCCCCGCTTTCCGGAAACTGTTCCATAAAATATTCCTGTTTCATCCTGTCTACCATCGCTTTTTTGGCGACAGATTGTATATCGGAAGAACTAAACAGCTTGCTCTTAACTGAGGAAGCTTTCGCCACCCAGAATTTACCGTCCGCAGGCAGGTACTCTTCCCACGGAAGCGCTTTAATCCCCTGGTACAGTTCTTCAAACGTTTCAGCATGAAACCTGCCCGCTTTTAAAAGAATCCTCTCCGCGGTCCTAAGGAAAATATTCCCGCGGCAAATGGCTTCCGCATCACCGGCAAATGTAACTCTGCCGTCTTCCACCTGCGTTATCTCATATCCCAAATCGTAAATTTCTTTTTTTAAAACTGCCTCCAGCCCAAAATGGCATGGGGCGATTAATTCAAACCGTTTCATTTGATTCTCCATTTTTTGTGTTCTATGCCATACGGCGCGTTTGTATATTTACTTCTACCATATTATCTTTTAAAAACATTCATGTCAATCCCTTTTGTTGGCCGCCGTTCCATTTCCGGTAAGCCTGATATCCCCCGATTACCGTATATACCGCTCCTTTCCTGCCTTTTAGCTTCCGCGCCGCCATAAGGCTTAAATTTCCATGCTCACAGTACAAAATCAGGCTGACTTTATCCGGCAGTTCCCTGCTCCATTGCCCGATATTCGAATACGGAAAATTCCTTGCCTGATTCATATGTCCCCCGCGGTAGCTTTCTTCGCTTCGCAAATCAACCAGCAAAGCTTTTTCCCTTCGCATAACTTCTACAATTTTATCCATATGTATCATTGAAAAACCATAAACCTGTGCCTGTTCCATCTGCAATTCTCCTTTTCCTGTTCTAAACATCAGGCGCAATAAAAAGTACGCGCAGTACCAGAGGGTTTCTATTTCATAGGAAAGCCAAATGAAATAAGAAAACGGATTACAAACTATCGTTTGTAATCCGTTTTCTACCCTTATTTTATGCAGGTTTTTCACATGTGCCACAAAGCGGTTTTCGCCGCCCCAAAGCTGCGCCAAAACTTCTTATTTGCTGCTGTTAGACGCGTTATCGGATGCATTTGTGGAAGATTTGCCGCAGTTCTTGGCCGAAGCCTTGTTTGAACCCGTGCTGTCAGAACCCGTACTGTTCGAAGCGCTGTTCTTATTTGCCGCATTCTGGCTGTAACTCTTTAAATTGTAGCTGTTGGAACTTTTGTTTTCTGCATTCTTTGCCATGTTTTTTTACCTCCTAATGAATTACTGCAACCATATTATCTGCTGCCGGAAGTAAAAATATACGCGCTTTGTTTTATTTTTTATTTTTGTAAAAAATACGGTAAACGACGCGCAGAATGGCGCCAATCATATAAACGGCCATTAAAACCGGAAGCAAAAACAACCCTATCCGCACAAACAAAACCAAAACCATAAAAATCAGAAATACAAGCAGCAGCTTTTTGACCCGCGTACTCTGCCTGCCCGGCTGCTTTGCCTCCTCCTCGTACGTATCCGTTCCGTTGCCCGGATACTGGATAATCGTCTTTGCTATCAGCCTCGGACTGCCAAGAGATTCGATAACCTCCCGTTCCGTCCGCCCTTTTCTGGACTCCTCTATAATAAACGTTTCATAATACGCCAGATGCCGGTTCACCTCTGTCTGTGAAATCCTTCCCTGCAGCGCAATCCGCAATTCCCGTAAAAAATCATCCCTTGTCATAGGCGGCTCCCGTTTTATCCGTTACAAAAAACCGTTTACTGATACAAATGCCTGTTGTCAACGACGCGTACGGCCTTGCCCTCGCTTCTGGTAATCGTCTTGGGATCCACTACCTTTACATCCACCCGGATACCGAGCATAGATTTTAACGCCGTGACAATCTTCTTCTCACGCTCCGCAATCGAAAGCGTCGGGTTCTCCGCCATTTCCGGCGTCAGCTCTACCTGTACCTCAATTGTGTCGTGGTTTCCGATACGATCTACGACAATCTGGTAGTTTGCCTGATACCCCTGTTTTAACAGCACCGCCTCTATCTGGGACGGCCATACATTGACGCCCTTTACCACCATCATATCGTCGCTTCTGCCCTTCGGCTTCATCATACGCACATGGGTACGCCCGCAGGAGCATTTCTTGCGGCTTAAGCGGCAGAGATCGCGCGTACGGTAACGCAGAAGCGGGAACGCTTTTTTCGTAATACAGGTAAATACCAGTTCGCCGATCTCTCCTTCCGGAAGCGCCTCCCCGGTCTTCGGGTTGATGATTTCGGCTATAAAATGATCCTCCTGGATATGCATTCCGGCCTGCTCCTCGCACTCAAACGAAACGCCCGGGCCGGAAATCTCTGTCAGGCCATAAATATCATACGCCTTAATGCCAAGCGTTTCCTCAATGTTGCGCCGCATCTCTTCCGTCCACGGCTCCGCGCCGAAAATGCCGGCCTTTAATTTCAGCTTATCCTTTAACCCACGCTCCGTAACCGCTTCGCCAAGGTTCGCGGCATACGACGGCGTACAGCAGATAATCGTCGATCCCAAATCCTCCATAAACTGTAACTGCCGCTCGGTATTACCGGACGACATCGGCAGCGTTAAGCAGCCTACTTTATGCGATCCTCCGTTTAAGCCGGGCCCTCCGGTAAACAGGCCGTAGCCGTAGCTGACGTGGCACACGTCCTCTTTGGCACCGCCTGCCGCAACAATCGCCCTTGCGCAGCATTCGTCCCACAAATCAATGTCTTCCTGCGTGTAAAACGCAACCACACGGCGCCCTGTCGTCCCGCTGGTGGACTGGATACGCACACATTCCGAAAGCGGCACGGCCAAAAGCCCGTACGGATACTGATCCCTGAGATCGTCCTTGTCAATAAACGGAAGCTTGTGCAAATCTTCGATCCCGGCAACATCCTCCGGCTTTACACCCGCTTCATCCATCTTGTCATGATAAAACTTTACGTTATCGTATACGTATTTTACCTGTTTTACCAGGCGTTCGCTCTGAAGATCCTGAAGCTGCTCCAACGGCATGGTTTCAATTTCTGGCTGATAATAGTTCTTCATGTTTTCTCTCCAATCGTTTCTTTATTTGTTCGCCATGGGACATGTCTCTATTCTCCGCGTCCCAGCAAAAACGCTTTGCGGTTCAGCTCCGCAAATTTTGCCGGAACGCATTCTTCAATCGCATTCTGCCATTTCTCCACCGGAATATCAAAGTATTTGGACAAACGGCCCATCAGCACGATATTCACTGCCTTTGCAGAGCCCGCCTCTTCCGCCAAAGAAAGGCAGTCCATCGCATCGACCAAAATCCCCGTTTCCTGCATCTTCTCGATTAAACGCTCCGGATAAGCCGCAGCCCCCGTAATAACAGGCATCGGATCGATTTTTTGCGTATTCGTTACAATCCTGCCGCCTTCTTTTAAATACTCCACATATCGGGCCGCTTCCAGTTGTTCAAAGGATACGATAAAGTCCGCTTCTCCTTTATCAATAATCGGCGAATACACCTTTTCCCCGAACCGGACATACGTCACGACGCTGCCGCCGCGCTGGCTCATCCCGTGTACTTCCGATACCTTTACATCATATCCTTCCGACAAAAGCAGATGCCCCAGCAGCTTGCTGGCAAGCAGCGAGCCCTGGCCTCCTACGCCTACTATCATAATGTTCTTTGTCATTTCTACACCTCCCCGGTCTTTAACGCGTCGAATTTACAAAGCTGCGCGCATACCTTGCAGCCTACGCATAAGGTATTGTCAATGGCGGCTTTCCCGTTCTTGATGCTGATCGCCGGGCAGCCAAGGCGCATACAGGATTTACAGCCCACGCATTGATCCTCTTTGACCGTAAGGGGCGCGTCGTGCTTGACGTATTTTAACAGCGCGCACGGACGCCTGCTGATGATAACGGACGGCTCGTCTGCCGCAAGTTCTTCTTTCACCACACGATCGCAGGCTTCCAAATCATACGGATCCACAACCGACACACGGGAAAAGCCCATCGAACGGCACAGGCTTTCCAGATCGATTTTGCCTGCCGGATCGCCTTTGATGTTGTAGCCTGTCGTCGGGTTCTGCTGGTGCCCGGTCATGCCCGTAATGGAGTTGTCCAGAATAATCACCGTGGAATTGCTCTGGTTGTAGGCAATATTGGCAAGGCCCGTCATTCCGGAATGCATAAAGGTCGAATCGCCGATTACCGCTACGGTCCTGCCTTCGCCCTCTGCGCCGAGCGCTTTGTTAAAGCCGTGGATGGCGCTGACGGAAGCCCCCATGCAAAGCGTCATTTCCATAGCGTTTAACGGGGCGACTGCGCCTAAGGTATAACAGCCGATATCGCCGAGTACCGTGCATTTATTTTTTGACAATATGTAAAACAGCCCCCTGTGCGGGCATCCGGCGCACATCACCGGAGGACGGTTCGGCATGGTTTCTTCTAATTTATGGTAAGACGGCGTTTTTACGCCCAGCTTTTCGGCTATCAGGTTCTGGGAATATTCGCCCTCCATCGGCAGGACGTCCTTGCCGGTAACCGTAAGCCCCAGTTGTTTACAATGGTTTTCGATAATCGGATCCAGTTCTTCTACAATGACTAACTTATCTACTTTTGCCGCAAAATCAAGGATCCGCTTTTCTGGAAGCGGATTGATAAGGCCAAGCTTTAAGATACTTGCCTGCCCGCCAAATACTTCCTTTACATACTGATAACTGGTGGAAGAAGTAATAATCCCAAGCCGGATATCCCCCATTTCCACACGGTTAAATTCACAGTCTTCCGCAAACCGGATTAACTTCCTGGTACGTTCTTCCACGATCGGATGGCGACGAATGGCGTTGCCCGGCATCATCACGTATTTGGCAATATTTTTCTCATAGGGAACGGGAGCCGGGACGATCCGCTCGCCTTCCTCTACAATGCTCTGGGAATGCGCAACCCGGGTGCACATTTTAATGATGACCGGCGTGTCAAATTCTTCGGAAAGTTCAAACGCCTTTTTGGCAAATTCACATGCCTCGGCGGAATCCGACGGCTCAAGCATCGGAATCTTGGATGCGATTGCATGATGGCGGGAATCCTGCTCGTTTTGGGACGAATGCATGCCCGCGTCGTCTGCCACACAGATTACCATGCCTGCGTTTACCCCTGTATAAGAACAGGTAAACAGCGGATCCGCCGCAACGTTTAACCCAACATGCTTCATTCCGCAGAAGCTTCTTTTCCCTGCCAGGGAAGCGCCAAACGCCACTTCCATTGCCACTTTTTCATTTGGCGCCCATTCACAGTAGATTTCATCATACTTTGCGGCTTCTTCTGTTACTTCCGTACTCGGCGTACCCGGATAACTCGATACCACACAGCAGCCTGCTTCATACAGACCCCTTGCCAGCGCCTGATTGCCTAACATCAATTGTCTCATAACGACATCCTTTCCTGTGCTATTCTGCTTTCGTAAAACCTCTCTTTTACGCAACTTTAATCATCATATCATTTTTTTCCCCGTAAGTAAACACTTTCCTGCTGTTAGAATTTGTATTTTGTAACAGTTCAGGGCTTCGCTGTTACAGAATCCGCCCCATTAGAAGTTTGCCTATGGCAAAGGGAGCGGATTCCTGGCTTTTCTGCTTTACTGGTTGCTAACTGCGCAGCAAGTGCGCAGTTGCAGGCTGAACTGTTACTGTATTTTCATTATGGATCGCTTCAGAATTACGTCCTCCCAGATATCCGTCACAGTTGCAATTTTTCTTTTTTTCACAAATCGCTTGACAATCTCCCCAAAATGTATTATTGTATTAATAGCTTAATACAGCAGTACAAAAGGAAGAGGTGATGAAATGCCATGGAACTTAACGTCTGACCGTCCGATTTTTATGCAGATTATAGAAATCATGCAGCTTTCCATCGTATCCGGCAAATATGCCCCGGGCGACAAACTGCCCTCCGTCCGAGAGCTTGCGACGGAAGCGGCCGTCAATCCCAATACGATGCAAAAAGCCCTGCAGGAACTCGAACGCAGCGGCTTAGTTTATTCCAAACGCACCAGCGGACGGTTTATTACGGAGGATTTAAATATGATAGAAGAAATCAAATCCACACTTGCCAGAGAAAAAATCGAAATCTTCCTGCAAGGTATGCAAAGCTTAGGCTTTGACATTGAAGAAACGATTTCACTCATGAATCAGGCAAGAACAGCAATGAAAGGGGAGAAAGCATGAGTACGATTTTAGAATGTAAAAATTTAAGCAAAGCATACGGCCGGCACACCGCCCTGAACCGTATCAGCCTCACATTAGAAGGCGGGCATATCGTCGGTCTGCTCGGCCCGAACGGCAGCGGCAAGACGACCCTGATTAAGCTTATCAACGGGCTGCTGACGCCAAGCGAAGGGGAACTTACAGTTGAAAAAAATCCCATAGGCCCCGTAAGCAAAAGCTTAGTTTCCTACCTTCCCGATCACAGTTATCTGGACGACAGCCGCAAGGTCATTGAAATCATCCGCTATTTTCAGGACTTTTACCCTGATTTTGAAACAGAACGGGCCTTAGATATGCTAAAGAAGCTGAACATCAGCCCAAACGACAAACTGAAAACCATGTCCAAGGGTACCAAAGAAAAGGTACAGCTTATTCTGATTATGAGCCGGCGCGCCAAGCTGTATGTTTTAGACGAACCCATCGCCGGTGTGGATCCGGCTGCAAGAGACTATATTCTTGAAACGATTTTAAACAATTACGATGAAGATGCAACCATCCTGATCTCAACCCATCTGATTTCCGATATTGAAAATATCCTTGATCAGGTTATCTTCATCAAAGAAGGACAGATTGTCTTAAACACCACGGTTGACAGTATCCGTGAACAACAGGGCAAGTCCGTTGACACTTTATTCCGGGAGGTATTCAAATGTTAGGAAAATTATTCAAACACGAATTTTCAGAAATTGCAAGGCTGCTTATCCCGCTCAACCTGATTTTAATTACGGTAGCCCTTGTCGGAAATGTAGTGCTGAGAATCGACTTACTGCAAAAAGGCCCTCTTTCCCTGATACCGGCCTCCATTACCGTCGTTTATGTGCTGACTATTTTTACCCTGTTTATCCTTACCGCGGTATACCTGACCATCCGGTTTTATAAAACCATGTACGCAAGCCAGGGATATTTAACCCATACGCTCCCGGTGTCCACCGCGTCCGTATTAAACGTCAAAATCATAACGTCCGTATTCTGGCTCGCCGCCGCTTTTGTCATTGCTGTTTGTTCCGCCTTTCTTTTGCATTTGGGACACTCAGGGAGCAGTTTTCATATCAACCTTACGCTGCTGGATTATGAAATCAGTACCGTCATCGGCCTGCATCTTTGGCAGTTTTTCCTTGCGGCAGCCGCCATGCTGATTGTATTTTGTTTCAGCTGCGTCCTGATGGTGTACGCAAGCCTTGCCGTCGGCCAGCTGTTCCGGCAGTACCGGATCCCGGCCGCCATAGGGGCATACATTGTATTTTATATAATCCAGCAGATCGTATCGCTTATTTTGCTTATGATTTTTGGAATTGCCCAGATAGACGCTTTCGAACAGCTGCCAAATCAGGCTTCCGCAATAGCGTACAGCAACGGATTCTTCCAGCGCCTGTATCTGCTGATTCTCGTTCAGGCCGCGGCATTTGGTTTCATTTATTATATTCTGTGTTATACGCTTTCCAAAAAGCATTTAAACCTGGAATAATAAAAACGAAATTCAAATTGACAAACATGCCGGCGTGCACTATGATAAAATTATCCGGAAAGGGTGATATTATGGAACAAAAACATTGGAAGAAACTGGCTGCACCGATTATCATTGCCGTTATTATTGCGGCTTATTTCCTCATAGTCTCAACGCTTTGCCTGTTTCTTCCACAACTGCCTTTCATCGTAAAACTTTTGATGGCCGCACTTCCTGCACTGCTTGCAGGAGTAGCGCTTTACGTATTAATCGAACGCATAGAAGAGATAAGGAGTGGAGAAGAAGATGATCTTAGTCAATACTGATTACATTACGGGAAAAGAACTGGAAATGCTCGGCTTAGTAAAGGGCAGCACCATCCAGAGCAAAAACATCGGAAAAGACATTACGCAGGGCTTTAAAACCTTAGTCGGCGGAGAATTAAAAGCCTACAATGAAATGATGAACGAGGCGAGGGCGCTCGCAACCAAACGTATGGTAAGCGAAGCAGAATCTCTCAACGCGGACGCTATTGTCAATATCCGTTACGCGTCATCTGCCGTTATGCAGGGCGCAGCAGAAGTGATCGCTTACGGCACAGCCGTAAAATTCCTGTAAACCAAATTAAAATTTCTAACCGGATGCAGAATTAGCGCCAAAAAAGCTGTCGGCAAATGGGGCTTCCCAAGGGAAGCCGTTCCATTTCCTGGCAGCTTTTTTGGTTTTATGGTTATACCCTGGACAAATATTCTCCTGTCCTCGTATCGATCTTAATCACATCGTCCTGGTTTACAAACAGCGGCACGTATACGGTAGCGCCTGTCTCCACAACAGCCGGCTTCGTAGCGCCTGTCGCGGTATCGCCTTTAAATCCCGGTTCCGTATCCGTAATCTGAAGTTCTACAAACAGAGGCGGCTCTACGGCAAACACGCTTCCGTTGTGGGAGCACACCTTAACCATTTCGTTTTCTTTTACAAATTTCAATGCGTCCCCGATATCATCCTTGCTTAGCGCAATCTGATCGTAGGTTTCGCCGTCCATAAAATAGAACAGATCCCCGTCTGCATACAGATACTGGTAGTCCTTCCTGTCAATACGCGCCTGCGGACATTTCTCTGTCGGACGGAACGTCTTTTCCACTACGCCGCCGCTTTTGATATTTTTTAATTTCGTCCGGACAAATGCAGCGCCCTTTCCTGGCTTTACATGCTGAAATTCAATAATCTGGAAAATATTCCCCTCTAATTCAATGGTAATGCCGTTCCTGAAATCTCCTGCTGATATCATAATTTTCCTCCTTCATACATTTCGATATGATATACTCGTACAATTTTATACCAAATGCATTGATTTTTCAACCTTTTTTTACGAAAATCGTTCTTCTAACCCGGCAATCATAGCAACCCGCGCTTCGTGTCTGCCGCCGAGAAACTCCGCCGATAAATACGCCTTTACTATATCTTTTGCCAGCTCAATTCCTATAATACGCGCGCCAAACGCAATGATGTTCGCGTTGTTGTGCTCTTTTACAAGCCTTGCCGTGGCCGTGTCGGAACAGACCGCAGCCCGGACGCCTTTTACTTTGTTTGCGGCAATCGAAATCCCTACGCCGGTTCCGCAAATCAAAATACCGCAGTCCGCCTCCCCGGATGCGACTGCCCGCGCCACTTTTTCACCGTACTCGGGGTAATTGCAGCTTTCTTCCCGGTCGGTCCCAAAATTTTTAACCTCATGGCCCAGTTCTTTGACATATTCCATAATTTCGTTTTTCATGACAACTGCAGCATGATCGTTTCCAATCGCTATTTTCATACATCCTCCTTCTGCTTCTTCCGATAAAAATACAGGACAATTTTCTCCAGATAACGCTTTAAGACAATTTGAATCTCTTCTTTTGGGTGGATGGGTTTTACCAGGATCGAATATATGCCGCAGAGGTTTGCCCCGGCTACGTCAGTAAAAATCTGATCTCCGATAAACAGCGTATTTTCCCGCCCGGTATGCATACGCTCCATAGCGCGCCGATACGCGGAAGGCTTTGGCTTATTCGCCTTAAAAATATAATCCGCCCCTACTTTATCGCAAAAAAGCTTTACCCTTGGTTCTTTGTTGTTGGAAAGCAGGACGCAAGAAAAACCAAGTTCCCTCAAACGCACAAACAGCGAAACGGCGCGCTTGTCCGCCGGCGCGCCATGGGGAACTAACGTATTGTCAATATCAAAAATAATTCCCCGAAACCCTTTTTGATAAAAGGCCGCGTAATCTATCTGATAGGCGCTTTGCAAATACTCGTCCGGATATAGAAAATTTCCCATAAATCCTCCTATTTATCCAGTATTTTTTTCAGTTCGTTCATAAACGTATTGATATCCTTAAATTCCCGGTAAACCGAAGCGAACCTCACGTATGCCACCGCTTCTAAGCCCCGCAGCCTGTCCATTACGATTTCACCAATATCGGAACTTGAGACTTCTTTTTCCTCGCGGTTAAAAATTTCCGTTTCTATCTCGTCTACAAGCCGGTCAATCTGAGCCGCCGAAACCGGACGTTTGTGGCAGGCGCGCAAAATTCCGGCTTCTATTTTGGAGCGGTCATACTGTTCCCTGTTGTTGTCTTTTTTGATTACAATCAATGGTATGGTTTCCACTTTTTCATATGTAGTAAAACGTTTTCCGCACTCATCACACAACCGCCTCCGGCGGATGGAGCAGTTATCGTCCACGGGCCTTGAATCTATCACCCGTGTATTTTCACTGCTACAATATGGACATTTCATACTCAAGCCTCCTATAACTTTCTTCTGACGTCTTCTTCCTTGATTTCTACCAGAATAATATCCGAGCCTATGCGGACGATACATTTCCAGGGAATGCAAAATTCAAATTCGTGCCCGAACATCCCAAAAAATTTACAGGGTCCCGGCACAATAATGGCCTGGATACAGCCCGTCTGTTCGTCTAACTCAATATCAATCACATTTCCAAGGCATTTACAATTGCAAACATTGATGACTTCTTTTTCCTGAAACTCACAAAAACGCATACGACGGCGGCCTTTTTCTTTTTTTCAGTTTATTCCGTTTATTTTTGTCCTATTCCGGTTCCTTTATACATTGAAGCGGAACAGCATCACATCCCCGTCTTTTACCACGTATTCTTTTCCCTCTAAGCCTACGATGCCCTTCTCTTTGGCGGCCGAAAGGCTGCCGCAGTCTAAGAGATCCTGGTAATTTACCACTTCGGCGCGGATAAAGCCGCGCTCAAAATCCGTATGGATTTTACCTGCCGCCTGCGGGGCTTTTGTGCCTTTTTTTATCGTCCATGCCCTTGTCTCGTCTTCTCCCGCCGTCAGGTAACTGATCAGGCCAAGCAGGCTGTAGCTTGCCTTAATCAGTTTTTCAAGGCCCGATTCTTTTAAGCCCAGTTCTTCCAGAAACAGCGTTTTCTCCTCTTCCGGAAGTTCCGCAATCTCCTGTTCAATCTGCGCGCAGATCACAAACACCTCGCTGTCTTCCGCTGCCGCCTGCTTTTCGACTTCCTGCACGAACGCGTTTTTATTCCCGTCGTCCGCTAAATCGTCTTCCGAAACGTTTGCCGCATATATGACGGGTTTTGCCGTTAAAAGGTTATATGACGCAAGCCACGCCGCTTCCTCCTCGTCTTCCGGCAGCGCAAACGTCTTGGCCAGGTTCCCGTCTTCGAGATGTGCTTTGACGTCCTTTAAAAGCGCCAGTTCCTTTGCAAGCGTCTTGTCGTTGCGCGCGCCCTTCGACGCTTTGGCAATCCTACGCTCTAAGATTTCAATATCAGAAAAGACAAGTTCTAAGTTAATGGTTTCAATATCGCGCAGCGGGTTAATGTTCCCGTCCACATGCACGACATTGCCGTCTTCAAAACAGCGCACGACATGGACGATAGCGTCTACTTCCCGGATATTCGCCAAAAACTGATTGCCGAGGCCTTCCCCTTTGCTTGCGCCCTTTACAAGGCCGGCAATATCGACAAATTCAATAACGGCCGGGGTCACTTTCTTTGAACGGTACATATCCCCTAATAGCTTTAGCCGCTCATCCGGCACCGGGACAATACCCACGTTCGGGTCAATCGTACAAAACGGGTAATTGGCCGATTCCGCTCCCGCTTTTGTAAGGGAATTAAACAGCGTGCTTTTCCCTACGTTTGGGAGTCCTACAATTCCTAACTTCATAATGATTTTACCTTTTCCTTTCTGTATCTGCCGCTTCCACAACCAGCAGTATGCCTTCTTTTATGTGAATTTCCGCCGTATCCGATACAATCTCATTGCTGATCGCAAGAGACGAAAAACAAAAAAGCACATCGTCTTCCAGAGGATATTTCATCCCCTTAAGCGTCACGCCCGTCACCTGCGGCGTCACCGCAAGCAGGGAAACAAAGCTGCCGTACTGTTCTTCTTTTGAAATTACAAGCTGATCCCTTATCATGCGGATCCGGTTGTACGGATCCGCCAGCAAAATTTCCACGCCTTCCAAAAGTCCCATTCCCAGCATTCCCACATTTCCAAGCATATGATCCGCCCGCGTGCCTGTGGCGCCTAATAAGTGGATTTGTGTACAGCCTGCCGAAATGGCCAGGCGCAGGGCGGCCTGCGTATCTGTTTCGTCTTTTTCGGGGATAAGGCGCACGATATGGATTCCCTCCTGCGATTCGAAAAAACGCAGTTCATTTTTGTCTGCCGAATCAAAATCCCCGACAATCTGATCCGGCCGTATCCCTGTTTCATAAAAAAAGTGAATGCCCGAATCAACCGCAATTTTAAGGTCAAACGAATATCCGGAAAGATAATTGCTGCCAAACGTCGCCAAAACGCTGCCCCCGGTTACGATAAACGCCCGCTTCATGCCTTTTCCCGCCTTTTTAACCGCGTTAAAAAGCCTTCCACATTGGCTTTTATGTCTCCTGCGAACACGGCGCTTCCGGCCACGATAATATTTGCCCCGGCGTCCATCGCCTGATCCACGTTTTCGAGCGTAACGCCGCCGTCTATTTCAATGTCTGTTTTCAGCCCGCGCTTTTCGAGCAGGTTTTTGATATCATAAATTTTGCCGATGGTATACGGGATTAACCGCTGTCCCCCAAACCCCGGATTGACGGACATAACCAGTACCATATCCACTTCTTCTAAGATGTATTCCAGCACGCCCACAGGCGTCGCCGGATTGACGGCAACGCCTGCGAGAATCCCTTTTTCTTTGATTTTGCGGATGGTACGATCCAGATGGGTACAGGCTTCGGCATGGACTGTAAGCAAGTCCGCGCCTGCTTCCACAAATGCGTCGATATAGCGTTCCGGCTCCGTAATCATCAAATGCACGTCAAAAATACGCTCTGTCAGCGGGCGGATCGCTTTGATTACCGGAAGCCCAATGGAAATGCTCGGTACAAATACGCCGTCCATAACGTCAATATGCACATACTGCGCGCCCGCTTCGTCAATCAGCGCTATCTGTTCTGCCAGCCTGGCGAAATCGGCGGATAACAACGATGGTGATAAACAATTCATATTTTCCTGACCTCATATATTTTTCTTTCTTTGTTTTTGCGCTTCTTTTAATTCCTGGTACAATGCCGTATACGTTTCATAGCGCTGCCTGTGGATTTTGCCTTCTTTTAACGCCTCGCGGACGCCGCATCCCGGCTCGCAGATATGGCTGCATCCGGTAAACCTGCAGGAAGGCTCAAACGGCAGAAATTCAGGATAGCAGCTCCAAAGCCCCTTTGCCGTAAGCTTTTGCAGTTCCAGCGACCCAAATCCCGGCGTATCCATAATATAGGCGTCCCCGCCGGCGCAAAGAAGCCTGGCATGCCTGGTAGTGTTCTTTCCCCGTCCAATCTTTTTGCTGACGGCGCCGGTTTCCATCTGCTCTTCCTGCTGTACAAGGTTTACAATCGAGGATTTGCCCGCGCCGGAAGGCCCTGCAACGGCGCTGGTTTTGCCCTGTAACAGCCCGGACAAAGCGTCTATCCCCGTCCCCTCTTTTGCGCTGACAAACAAGACTGGGATCCCCAGGCCGCTGTAAATATCCGCCAGGTTGTTTTTTACTTCTTCCGAAACCAAATCCGTCTTGTTAAAGCAGACGGCCGCCGGCACGTTCTGAAAACGCATCACCGCCAGAAAACGATCCAATAGGTTGAGGTTCGGTTCCGGCTGCGCCGCCGCAAAAATCACCAGAGCCTGATCGATATTGGCGACTGCCGGGCGGAACAGCGCGTTTTTCCTGGGATAAATTTCAATAACATTTCCCTTTTTTTCTTTTTCATCCAATACGGCAATTTCCACACAGTCGCCAATCAAAGGCTTTCTGTTCTGGCTGCGGAAAATACCCTTTGCCTTACATTCGTAGGTTCCGGACTCTGCCGTATGCACATAATAGAACCCGGAAACCCCTTTGATAATTTTTCCTTCCATGAACCCCGCCCGCATTACTGTTTGGTAAATATGACATCCTGCGACTGGTTGCTGGAAGTCCCGTCCGCAAGGTACCAGGTAACCTTTATCGTACCGCTGTCGCAGTTTTCAATATCGTACGAAGAAATCGTAGCCGGGAATTTCTTGATATCCGTCCAGCTTTGTATCTGTTTGCCGTCCGAACCAACCAGAGTAATATCCGCGGACACTACGTCGTCCCGTTCCGGCGGCGGCGAAATGGTGGCTTTACAGAAATAATACGCCTTATTGCTCCCGGCGCTTACCACAATCGAAATATTTGTCCCCCGATCCACATATTTGTTGGCCGCAATACTCTGTTCTATTACATTCCCCTCCGCAACCGTATCGCTGTATGCCGTAGAAGTGCTTGAAACTACAAGCCCCGCCTGCGTCAGTTCATTCGTAGCCTGCTCCTGCGGCTTGTTGTAAACGTCCGGCACAGCAACCGCTTCCTTGCCCTGGCTTACCATAATCGTCACCGTATCGCCTTTTTTGGCAGGCGTTCCCGCTTTTGGATCCTGGGAAATTACTTTTCCGGAGGCCACGGTATCGCTATAATCATAATCACGTTTCGGATGAAATCCTGCGTCCGTAATCATATTCATAGCCGCATCGCTGTCATAGCCTTCCACCGCAGGTACGCTGACTTCACTTGCGCCCGTACTGATTGTAACGCGCACCGTGGTATTGATATCAACCTGGGTCCCTTCCGCTATCTCCTGGCGCATAATCCGGCCTTTTTCATATTCATCCGACGCTTCGCTGCCGGCCTCCTGGATTCCAAGGCCCTTTGCGCGCAGTTCGCTTTTAGCTTCCGCAAAAGTCATTCCGGTTACTTTTATCATGGTAACCTGCTCGGGCTTTTCTTTTTCCGTATTAATTACGGAATGCGTTTCCGTCTCCGGTTCTTCTCTTGAGGAACCGCCGAATATATCAAAAATATTGCCGACAAAATATAAAACAAGGCATACGATAATGATTGCGGCAATAATACCGCCAATCGTAACCGCCTTTTCCAGGCGGGGATTTAAAAATCCCTCTTCGTCTTCCTCTTCGTCCTGCATATCCTCGTCTTCATCCTCTTCTTCTTCGTCCTGTTTCCTTAGCTTCTGCGGCGCTCTTGCGCTTTTTATTTCCCTGACCTCGTTTTCTTCAATTACCCTTGTTTTTTTCTGGCTTCCGTCTGATATCCTGACAAAATCCGCATTTGGCCTTACAAGCGCTTCCTTGAGATCCGCCAACAATTCGCTGACATTGGCGTACCTGCGATCCGGGCTTTTCTGGGTACATTTTAAAATAATTTTTTCAAGGCTAACGGGCAGCTGAGGCGCGTATACGCTCGGCGCCGTCATCTCTTCCTGCAGATGCTGTATCGCAACTGCCACTGTCGTTTCCCCGTCAAACGGCACGCGCCCCGTCACCATCTCATACATGACAATGCCCAGCGAATAAATATCGCTTTTGTTGTCAACAAACCCGTTGCGCGCCTGCTCCGGGGAGGCATAGTGCACGGAACCCATAACGTCTGCGCTGATAGTATTGTTGGAAACCGCCCTGGCAATGCCAAAATCGGTTACTTTTGCTTTTCCTTCCGTGGAAATCAAAATATTCTGAGGTTTAATATCCCTGTGGATAATGTTTTTCGCATGGGCAGCCTCTATTCCCCTGCCCACCTGGATAGCGATACTGACGGCTTCTTTGTACGTAAGCTGCCCTTTCTTTTCAATATAGGTCTTAAGCGTAACGCCTTCCACATATTCCATGACGATATAGTGCATGCCCGATTCACTGCCGACGTCGTATATATTGACAATATTCGGGTGTTCTAACCCCGCTGCCGACTGCGCTTCGGTCCGGAACTTGACTACAAAATTCACATCTTCGCTAAATTCCTGCTTAAGCACCTTTATCGCCACAAAGCGCCCTAAAATATGATCTCTTGCCTTATACACATCCGACATGCCGCCGGATCCGATTTTTCCCATAATCTCATAGCGATCTGCTACAAACATCCCTACTGTTAACATATTTCCCTCCATTCCGGACTGCCAAATTCCGCTGTTTTACCCTGATCTTCCCTGATCCTCCGGAACTTTAATATACCGTACCGTCCAAACCCGGATCGATGACAATTACCGTAATATTGTCTTTTCCCCCGTTTTGATTGGCAGCCAAAATCAATCGTTCCGCTTTTTCAACCGTATCCCTCTGCCCTTTTACAATCCTGCGGATCTCTTCTTCTTCCACCATATTGGTCAGTCCGTCCGAACACATCAGGATTTCATCCCCGCAGCCGATGTCCGTTTCGAAAAAGTCTATCTGAATATCCTTTACGGCGCCGACGGCGCGCGTAATGATATTTTTATCCGGATGCCACCTTGCGGCTTCCCTGCGTATTTCCCCTCTCCTTACCATCTCTTCCACATAAGAATGATCCCTTGTCACCTGCCGCATGGCTTCGTTTACAATATACAGGCGGCTGTCCCCGATATTTGCGGCAAACAGCCTGCCATTTAACAGCACGGCAGCCACAACGGTTGTACCCATTCCCCACATGGAGGTATCCTGCGCCGCCTTATCCAAAAGCCCTTCGTTTGCCTTTTTGATCGCTTCCTCAAGGATAAGCGCAGGCTGCGTATGAGGACATGCCGCAGCCACTGCCACGATCGTGTCTACCGTATACCTCGACGCATATTCCCCGGCGTTGTGGCCCCCCATGCCGTCCGCCACAATGAAAAGATTGGGCAGGTTCCCTACCGGCAGTTCCGATGTATAACAGCAATCCTGATTCATTTTCCGGCACATCCCAATATCCGTGATGGCAAATGTTTTCATGTAATGCACCGCCTCTCCATATACCATTTCCCTTCTATTTTACTATATATATTGCGATTGTCCACACCCTTTGGGCGCCATCAATGCACTGCTATTTTAGCATAACATATTTAAAAGGACAAGTAATTATTGACGTTTCCGCCAGCCTGTGCTAGAATATACCCTGTAATACAAAGTACTTTTGAATTTCAAAGAAAAAGTAGGAAAGGACGGTAATTTAACAATGAGCAACGCAGAAAGCATCATTTGCTTTTGTATCGTACTGATAAGCAGCGCCCCCATGATAATTTTGGGAATTATACAGTACAACAGCAAAAAACCGGTCGGCTTCTGGGCCGGGAAAGAACCGCCGGGTGAAGAACAAGTTTCTGATATCAGGGCATATAACCACAGGCACGGAATCATGTGGCTCCTCTACGGCGCAGGTCTTATCCTATGTTTTATACCTGGTTTTTTCTTTGGGGAAAATTGGGGAATTGCGCTGGCAGTCCTGGTAACTGCAGAAATCAGCGTAGGACTGATAGGAATGATTTACTATCACAACTATCTGGACAGAAAATACCTAAAAGAAGGGACTCAAAAATGAAATAAGGCGCAGCCGTGATGGAGCCGTCTATCGTTCACAAAATATTCATTTATCTTTCAAAAAGACTTTACGATGTGAACACGTTTTTTTCACTTCTTTCTTTTATATTATAGATGGTTTTAAAAACCAGATACAATTTTTCATAATCTTTCTGCCAGGCAACCCCATGTTGCCTGGCTTCCTCCCTTTCAGAAGTTTGGATTATACTTCAAACATCAAATCCCCATACGACGGCATCGGCCACATTTCCTTATCTACCAGCATTTCCAGTTTATCCACTGGGTTCCTAAGCGCTTCCATTGCCTTCATTACCTGATCCCGGTAAAAGACAGCCTGCGTTCTGCCTTCTTCCATTGCAGCTCCCTTTGCCGCAAGCGCCTCAAGCTTTGTAAGCGCTCCTTTTGTTTCTGCAAGCAGAAAAGACACTTCGTTTAACAGCCCAGCCTGCACACTGGTATCCGCCGTACCGCATGCGGCTTGCACCGCGGAAACAGACGACGCTAAAACTGTCGTATATTTGATTACGGCGGGAATAATCTGTTTCGCTGCTATATCGATCATAGCTCTTGCTTCAATATTAATCTTCTTTGCATATGTCTCGTATTCAATTTCCACACGGGAATCCAGTTCCGCCTTTGTAAATACGCCGAATTTTTCAAACAGGCGCACCGATTTTTCCGTATTTAAAGACGGAATCGCGTCCACCATAGAGGTGATGTTCGGCAAACCGCGCCTTTTGGCTTCTTTTACCCATTCCTCGGAATAGCCGTTCCCGTTAAACACAATTCTCTGGTGTTCTGTTGCATTTTTCTTAATCAAATCATGCAGCGCAAGTTCAAAATCACTGCTGTTTTCCAAAACGTCGCAAGCTTCTGCAAACGCTTCCGCTACAATCGTATTTAAGACGACATTGGCCTGCGCAATGGAGTCCTGGGAGCCAATCATACGAAATTCAAACTTATTGCCCGTAAACGCAAACGGCGACGTCCGGTTGCGGTCCGTGGCGTCCTTCATAAAATCCGGAAGCGTTTTCACACCCGTCTCAAGCATGCTGCCCGCAATGCTGCGCGTCGCTTCTCCCGTACTGATCAGCTGTTTTAACACATCTTCCAGCTGTTCTCCCAGATATACCGAAATAATAGCCGGAGGCGCTTCGTTCGCACCTAACCTGTGGTCATTTCCAACATCGGCGGCCGCTTCGCGCAGCAAGTCCGCATGAACATCCACCGCTTTTAAAATACAGGTCAATATCAGCAAAAACTGGAAATTTTCATGCGGCGTCACGCCCGGATCCAAAAGATTAATCCCGTCGTCTGTCGTAATAGACCAGTTATTGTGTTTTCCAGAACCGTTTACGCCTGCAAACGGCTTTTCATGCAGCAGGCACTGCAGCCCATGGCGTCCCGCTACCTTTTTCAGCGTTTCCATCACCAGCTGATTGTGATCTACCGCAACGTTTGCGGATGCATAAATGGGCGCGAGTTCATGCTGTGCCGGCGCGACCTCATTGTGCTGCGTTTTTGCGGATACGCCTAACTTCCAAAGTTCTTTGTTTACATCTCTCATATACGCTGCAATCCGCTCGCGGATCGTCCCAAAATAATGGTCATCCATCTCCTGCCCCTTCGGAGGCATTGCGCCGAACAACGTACGCCCGGTAAAAATCAAATCCTTCCGTTTTAAGTATTTCGCCCGATCCACAATAAAATATTCCTGCTCCGGCCCTACGGACGCCGTTATTTTCCGGGATGTTTTGTTGCCCATGAGACGGATGAGCCGCATCGTCTGCTCATTGACCGCTTCCATAGAACGAAGAAGCGGCGTTTTCTGATCCAGCGCTTCTCCTGTGTATGAACAGAAAGCCGTTGGTATGCAGAGCGTAGCGCCCGCCGCGTCCTGCCTGACAAACGCGGGGGAAGTACAGTCCCAGGCCGTATAGCCCCTGGCCTCAAAAGTCGCCCTCAGGCCGCCGGATGGAAACGAAGACGCATCCGGCTCCCCTTTAATCAGCTCTTTGCCGGAAAAACTCATCAAAACTCTGCCGTTCTCCATCGGAGCCGTAATAAAAGCGTCGTGTTTTTCTGCAGTCACCCCTGTCATCGGCTGAAACCAGTGCGTATAATGCGTCGCCCCCTTTTCAATCGCCCATTCCTTCATCTCATGCGCAATCACATCCGCTGTAGCCAAATCCAATTCCTTGCCGCCGCGGATAATCTCCTTTAACCTCTGATAAACCTTTTTGGGGAGACGTTCCTGCATAACGGCGTCATTAAACACATTTTCACCAAAAATATCCGCTGCGTTATAATATTCCCTGCATTCTTCCATATGTCACTCTTCCTTTCATTATTATTGCGCATTTTTTTTCGCGCATAAAGGGATACCCGAAGGGTGTTTCATTATTAATGCGCATTTTTTCGCGCATAAAGGGATACCCGAAGGGTATTTCATTATTATTGCGCATTTTTTTGCACATTTTTCTTCACACGCACGAAAAGGGTATTCCAACCAGTGGAACACCCTTGTTCGTCTTTGCACATTTGCTTAATTCTTCTTTAAAATACACCAACTGAACGCAAAATGCAATAGCTTTTTTCACTTTTTCTGTTTTTTACAATTTTCAGTCCGATTCCAAAAAAATTTCAGCAACTTTTACAAACTTACGCTTTTCCTACGGAACCGAATAATTCCATTTTTTCTTTCACGGTCGCCTTAATCGCTTCCGCGCCCGGAGCCAGTAATTTACGCGGGTCAAATCCCTTGCCCTGCTGATCCTTGCCTGCTTCGATATATTCGCGTGTAGCTGCTGCGAAAGATAACTGGCACTCTGTATTTACGTTGATCTTTGCAACTCCAAGGGAGATTGCTTTTTTGATCATATCTTCCGGGATGCCGGTACCGCCGTGCAGCACTAACGGCATGTCCCCGGTAAGCTGCTGAATCGCATCAAGCGTTTCAAAGCTTAAGCCTTCCCAGTTCTCCGGATATTTGCCATGGATATTGCCGATGCCTGCTGCAAGCATGTCAATGCCAAGGTCTGCAATTGATTTGCACTCCTGCGGATCTGCGCATTCGCCCTTGCCGATTACGCCGTCTTCTTCGCCGCCGATTGCGCCGACTTCCGCTTCGATGGAAATATTGTTGTCATGCGCTTTCTGTACCAGTTCGGTTGTCTTGGCAACGTTCTCGTCAATCGGGTAATGGGAACCGTCAAACATGATGGAAGAAAATCCTGCTTCGATGCATTTCATACATCCGTCGTAAGAACCGTGATCCAGATGCAGGGCAACCGGAACGGTTATGTTCATCTCTTCGATCATGGCTTTGACCATAGCTGCAACGGTCTTAAAGCCTGTCATGTACTTTCCTGCCCCTTCGGATACGCCGAGGATAACCGGAGAATTTTGCTCCTGGGCCGTTGCCAGAATGGATTTGGTCCACTCCAGGTTGTTGATGTTGAACTGTCCTACCGCATAGTGGCCAGCTTTTGCTTTGTCAAGCATTTCTTTTGCAGATACTAACATAATTTTATCTCTCCTTTTTTATTTTTTCATTTCTTATAGTATAGCCTAAATTATTCCAAAAATAAAGTGTTTTTTGTGAAGTTTTTCCTCACCATAATTTCAAGAGCCCGCTGCATGTTGCGTATGTCCGCTTCCCGTACTTCTCCTCCAAATTCGCCGTCCAAAGTCCAGGGCACCTCCTCTTCCGACAGAACCGTCACCTGAGCGCTTTTTGCGGAGTATATCAAATCCGTATTGTCGATTAAATTGGTCAGCGAAGCTAAAATTTCGTTTAGTTCCGCCAAATTTTTCGGGCGGCGGATCAGCGTTACTTCAAACTTGCCGTCGTCTAACAGCACGTTTTTGCCAGTCATATTCTGGAAACCGCCGACGGAATTGGAGTTGGTCACCATCCCGAAAATAAATTCATCTTCAATCACCACGTCGTTATATTCCACGCGCATATAATACGACGTCATTTCCGGCAGGCTCTTGACGCCCTCTAAAATATAGGCCGCATGGCCGAGTATGTTTTTCCACTCCTGCCTGGTCCGGTAAGAAACCGCCGTAAAAATCCCGAACGCAGCCACATAAACGAATGGCTTTTCGTTAAACGTCCCGACGTCGCAGGCAAATTTCTGCCCGCCGACTGCAATGCGCGCCGCTTTTATCATGTCCTTTGGAATTTTTAAGGAATTGGCAAAGTCATTGGTGCTCCCGGCAGGTATATAGCCAAGAGGTACGCTTACGCCGGAATGTATCAGCCCGCTGACCGCTTCATCCAACGTCCCGTCGCCGCCGCTGCATACCACCAGATCATAGTGTCCGGCGCGCAGTTTTACGATATTTAAAGCGTCCTCTCTTGCCTGTGTGGGATATATCGTAACCTCATACCCCTCCCTGACCATAATGTCCAAAATATCCATCAGTTTATTCCGAATCTGCGCTTTCCCCGCCTGAGGATTGAATACAAACAGCAATTTTTTCATCGTATCCCCTCACCTTCCATGCTCACATCCCATTTCTGCGGCAATCTCCGATATCCTCCTGAGCCTGTGGTTGACTCCGGATTTGCCGACCGGGGGGTTTAAGTACGTCCCCAGTTCCTTTAACGGCGCGTCCGGAAATTCCAGGCGCAGCAGCGCAATTTCCCGCAGATTGTCCGGAAGGCTCTCTAAGCCGCGCTTTGCCTGGATAAAACGGATATCTTCTATCTGGCGGACAGCCGCGTTCACGGTCTTGCTGATATTGGCGGTTTCACAATTCACCTGGCGGTTTACCGAATTGCGCATTTCTTTGACAATCCGGACGTTTTCCAGGTTTAAAAGCGCCTGATGCGCTTCCATAATATTCAGCAAATCAACGATATGCTCCCCTTCCTTCACATAAACGACCTGATTTTTCTTGCGCGCCACAATTTTTGCGTCCATGCCAAAGCTGTTGATCATATCCTTTAACTGCTGCGCCTGCCTGTCTGAGCCGCAGACAATTTCAAAATGATACGCCTTTTGGGGGTTGCTCATAGAGCCTGCCGCAAGAAACGCGCCGCGGATAAACGCACGCTTACAGCAGCCCTGCTGAACCAAAAGCCCGTCCGCCGTCTCCGCATTCCGAAAACAGCCGCCCGCGTCATCCCAAAGCTTCACACTCTGTAAGACTTTTAAAACGGCTTCCCCGGAAAGTTTTTCTTTTGGCTCCTTAAAATCAAACAAAAGCCTTAAAAGCAGCCCGAACTTTTTTTTCAACATACTGTTTTCGGTTGCAATCTGCAAATACAGCGTCTCGCCATATGTACTTACTTTGCCGGCGTAACCTATGACGGCGGAAAGTTCCGCAAGCTGGCAGTGCCTGCCCGTACCGGCTCTTTCTGCCAGTTCCTTTTTTACATCGCTTGAAAATGACATGTTACTTCCTCAACGCATCTTTCCCGATATCCCGGTGTTCAATCTTTAAGCCGTATTCCCTGCTGCCGGACAGCCGCCGGTACAGTTCGTTTGCCAGAGTAACCGAACGGTGCTTTCCGCCGGTGCAGCCGATACTGATGACCAGCTGGTTCTTACCCTCTATAATATAATTCGGAATCAGGAAGTTCACCATATCGGTCAGCTTGTTTAAAAATTCATGCGCTTCCCAAAACTGCAGCACATATTCCTGGATTTCCCTGTCATTGCCGCTTTTGGCGCGCAGCCCTTCCATATAATACGGATTTGGCAGGAAACGAACGTCAAACACCAAATCCGAATCCGACGGAATGCCATATTTAAAACCAAATGACAAAATGGTTATAAAAAGATTTTTATAATCCTGCTGCCGCACAAATATCTTATCGAGTTCCGCAAAAAGTTCCCGCGTCAAAAGCCTGCTGGTATCAATAATATAGTCCGCGCGCTCACGCAGAAAATGAAGGCGGCTGCGCTCTTTGGCAATTCCGGCTTCCACACGTTCCCCTCCGGTCAGCGGATGGCTGCGCCTTGTTTCCTTATAACGCTTCACAAGCACAGCGTCTTCCGCATCCAAAAACAGGATTTCGGGACCTTTGCCGTCTTCTATCAGACGGTTTAATACCAGGTTGAGTTCCGGAAGGGCGTTGCCGCTGCGAATGTCTACGCCTATGGCAAATTTCTGCATCTCATCCTGGCTGTTTTCCGACAATTCCACAAATTTTTCAATGAGGGGAATCGGCAGGTTATCCACACAGTAAAACCCGATATCTTCCATCATCTTAAGCGCCGTGCTTTTCCCTGCTCCCGACATCCCCGTCAACAAAACCAGCTTCAATCTTTATCCCCCTGTTCCGCTGCGGCAAAACAGCCTGCCGTTCGCCCGGCCAAAATACCGCAATTCTTAAAACTCGCCCAAAAGCTTTACTTCTGTTTCCAGCGCCACGCCGAATTTCTCCTGCACCGTCCTCTGCACATGGCGTATCACGGCCAAAACGTCAGACGCTAAGGCTCCTCCCGTATTTACGACAAAACCGCAGTGCTTCGGCGATACCTGCGCGCCTCCCACAGAAAAACCGGAAAGCCCGGCATCCATAATCAGTTTTCCCGCAAAATATCCCTGCGGACGCTTAAATGTGCTTCCCGCGCTCGGATATTCCAGGGGCTGTTTGCTGATACGCCGTTTTTTGAGTTCTTCCATGTTTTGCCGGATCTTTTCCGGATCGTCTTTTGTAAGTTTCAGTTCTGCGCCAAGCACAAGATAACCCCGGCCGGCCACGCAGCTGTGACGGTAAGAAAAGTCCATCTGCTCCGCAGGCAGGCAGAGTATTTTGCCGTCTTCTGTAAGTACCCTTGCCGCCGTCACAATATCTTTCATTTCACCGCCATAAGCCCCGGCATTCATCACCAGGGCGCCTCCCACGCTCCCGGGGATCCCGGCTGCAAATTCCATACCGCAGAGCCCTGCTTTGTACGCCTCTATGGCCGTTTTGGCCAGAAGAGCGCCCGCCTGTACGGACACGCGCTCTCCTTCCACAGAAATTTCCGCCATCTGCCGCCCGATTTCAATCACGGCCCCGCGGAATCCCTGATCGGACGCCAAAAGGTTGCTGCCGTTTCCAATCACGGCCGCCGGAACCTGATACGCCGCCAATAACCTTTTCACTGCGGCAAGCTGCGGTTCCTGCGGCGTCAGGTATAAATCCGCAGGCCCGCCCACCCGGAAGGTGGTATGAAGGCTTAGAGGCTCATCCGTCAGGATCTGCCATTCTTCCAAAACCTGTCCCAATTCTTTCCGTAAATTATCCACGCCCCGTCTGTTCCTCTTTCACTAAATCTTCTCTAAAAATGCCACATACCCACGCAGCGCTTCGTACAAATCCACCTTGCTGATGATTTCCCAGGGGGCATGCATGTTGAGCACCGCTACGCCGCTGTCAATTACCTGCATCCCGTAGTTGGCCAGGATATAGGCAATCGTGCCGCCGCCGCCCTGATCCACTTTGCCAAGTTCCGACGTCTGGTACGTAATATTTTGTTCCTCTAATATATGGCGGATCCTGGCCATATATTCCGCATTGGCGTCATTGGAGCCGCTCTTGCCCCTGGAGCCGGTATATTTGTTAAAAACAAGGCCTTTCCCAAAGTACGCCGCATTCCGTTTCTCCATCACCTCCGGGTAATTCGGATCATACGCCGCGCTGACGTCAGAGGAGAGTACTTTTGAATTGCGCATGGCGCGCCGTACCGAAATCTCGGAATAATTTCCCGTCAGATTTAAAATTTCCGCAACGGCGTCCTCGAAAAACCGGGAATGCATGCCGGTCGCCCCGACGCTCCCGATCTCTTCCTTGTCAACCAACAGGCAGACGCAGGTCTTTTCCGGCGCTTCTACCCGGAGCATCGCTTCAAAGGACGGATATGCGCAGACCCTGTCGTCATGCCCGTATCCCATCACCATACTGCGGTCAAAGCCATAGTCCCTTGCTTCCCCCGCCGGAACAACTTCTATCTCCGCCGAAAGGAAATCCTCTTCTTTTACGCCGTAAGCCTCTTCAAGGATCCGCAGGATATTTTTCTTGACAACATCCTTTTCCTTACCCTCTTTTTCTTCCCCTTTCCTGCCGGGAATGCTGCCAATCAGCAAATCGAGCTTTTCCCCTTCAATCATCTTTGAAGCTTTTTTCTCCATCTGTTCGCCGGCAAGGTGAATCAAAAGATCGCTGACGCCAAACACCGGATCCCCGGGATTATCGCCGATATTTACCGGAACAGACGCGCCGTCCGTTTTTACGAACACGCCGTGCAGAGCAAGCGGAAGGGCAACCCACTGATACTTCTTCACACCGCCGTAATAGTGGGTGTCTAACATTGCCATCTGCGTATCCTCATACAGCGGCACCTGCTTGATATCCAGGCGTGGGGAATCAATATGCGCCCCGAGGATATTCATCCCCTGTTCGAGATCCTGCCTGCCCAAAATAAAAAGAGCGACGGCTTTTCCCATATTGTCCACATAGATTTTATCCCCTGCTTTTAAAGAAACTCCCTTTGCGATCAGCTCATTGAGATCCGCAAAGCCCGCCTGCCTGGCCCGGCCAATAAATTCCTGCGCGCATTCGCGTTCCGTTTTGCATTTCGATAGAAACCTGCGGTAACCTTCCGCAAAATCCATGACTTTTTGCTTTGCTTCCCCTTCCGGGTATTTTTCCCATGCATTCCTGTTTTCCATAATCCATCTTCTTTCTATTCTTATTTTTATTCTTCTTCACTGCTTTTTGTCAGGTTGGCCTGTACGCGGCGGTACAGTTCCTGTGCGGCATTGTAGCCCATCTTCTTCTGGCGGTGGTTTACCGCGGCCGCCTCGCAGATTACGGCCAGATTACGGCCCGGCCGGATCGGCAGTGAATGGCATACTACTTTATTGCCGAGGATTTCCGTATATTCCTGCTCCAGTCCAAGACGGTCATAGTCGTTTTCTTTTTTCCAGTCCTCCAGTTTGATAACCAGATCGATATTCTGTTTTTGTTTGACACATTCCACGCCAAACAGCGTCTTGACGTCGATAATGCCAATCCCCCTCAGTTCAATAAAATACCGGGTGATATCCGGCGAAGTCCCAATCAAAGTATGGTCGTTGATTTTGCGGATTTCCACCACGTCGTCGGTTACCAGACGGTGCCCCCTCTTCACAAGTTCCAGGGCGGCCTCGCTCTTTCCGATGCCGCTTTCCCCCATAATCAAAAGCCCCTCGCCGTATACGTCTACCAATACCCCGTGGATTGTAACGCAGGGAGCCAGTTCCTCGGTCAGGATATTAATCAGTCCCGCCATAAATTCTGACGTCGCCTGTTCCGTGCCGAGCACCGGAACGCCGTTGCGTTTCGCCGTTTCCAAAAACATCGCGTCCGGATCAAAACCGCGGCAGAAAATCACACAGGGAATATCATAGGAAAGAAACTGATCATAAATGTCTTTTCGTTCCTCATCCGTTTTTTTCTGCAGATATGCATTTTCCACCATACCGATAATCTCTACGCGGGACGGGTCAAAATATTCAAAATACCCGCTCAGCTGCAGCGCCGGACGGTTGACATCGGAAAGAAGGATCCTTTTTTCTTTTAAGTCGATGTCCTCAATAAAGTTTTTGAGCTCCATTTTTTTTGCAATTTTTGCAACGCTTACACCATCCATAAATCTTCTCCTTTTCTGTATGATATTTCCATATAGTATATCATACTTCTTCCCCGTCATCAACCGGATGAAAATGCAGGTAAACGGCCCTTGCAGCTTTTTCATTCATAGACGGCGTTTCGGCCAGTTCTTCCACGCTTGCGCCCCTGATAGCGTCTAACGACGCATAGCGTACCATAAGCGCTTTGCGCCTCGACGGCCCGATGCCCGGAATATCGTCCAAAACCGAATGCACCTGCCCTTTGCTGCGCAGCGACCTGTGGTATTCAATGGCAAACCGGTGCGCTTCATCCTGGATCCTTGTTATCAGCTTAAATCCCTCGCTGTCCTTTGCAATCGGAATCTCCTCATTATGGTAGTACAATCCCCGCGTCCTGTGATTATCATCCTTTACCATGCCGCAGACCGGAATATCAAGGCCGAGTTCCTCCAGCACGCGAAGCGCGACGTTGACCTGCCCTTTCCCGCCGTCCATCATAATCAGATCCGGAAATTTGGTAAAGCTGCCGTACGACTCCTCGATCCCTTTTTCTTTCAGTTCTATGCGCTCCCGCCTCCCGTGGGAAAACCGCCTGGTCAAAACCTCGTACATCGACGCATAATCGTCCGGCCCCAAAACGCTTTTTAAGCCAAACTTGCGGTAATCGCTGCGGCAGGGCTTTCCTTTTTCATAGACCACCATAGACCCCACAGGCTCAAACCCGCTGATATTGGAAATATCAAACGCTTCCACGCGCACCAGACCGGAAAGCCCAAGCAGGCCTGCAATTTCTTTCATAGCGCCAATCGTGCGCCCTTCCTCGCGCTTTAATTTTTCCCGGTCCTGCGCAAGAGCCAGCTTCGCATTTTTGGCCGCAAGTTCCACAAGCTTTTCCTTTTTCCCCTTCCTGGGCACGCAGATATAAGCCCTCTGCCCTCTCCGTCCGCAAAGCCACTCTTCAATCACGTCCTTATCTTCGATCAGATACGGCAGCATAATCCGTTTGGGGATAAACGGCGTCCCGGCATAAAACTGCTTTACAAATACGGTTAAAATCTGCATGCCCGTATCCTCCGCAGCGATTTTCATATAAAAATGCTCCCGCCCGATAAGCTTGCCGCCCCGGATAAAAAAGACCTGCACAACCGCGTCTTCCCCGTCTTTCGCAAGGCCAATCACATCCTGATCTTCATCATTGGCGTCTGTAATCTTCTGTTTTTGAGCAATCTGCCGGACACTGTTTAACAAATCCCGGTATTCCATCGCTTTTTCAAACGCAAGTTCCGCAGAAGCCGCCGCCATTTTTTCTTCGAGTTCCTGCATAATCGCCGTATAATCCCCATTTAAAAAACGCACGGCCTGCTCGACGCACGCGGCATAATCCGCTTTGGAAATATACCCCTGGCAGGGAGCCTTGCACTGTTTGATATGGTAATTCAGGCAGGGACGTCCCTTTCCGGTATCCCTTGGCAGCGCGCGGCTGCACGTGCGAAGCCCATAAAGCTTGTTCAGCAGATCAATCGTATCTTTTACGGCTCCCCCGCTGGTATAAGGGCCAAAATACTTTGCCTTGTCCTTTTTGACCCGGCGCGCAAAAAGGACTCGTGGAAATTCTTCCCCCAGAGTCACTTTTATATACGGGTAAGTCTTGTCATCCCGCAGCAGAGTATTGTATTTGGGCCTGTGTTCTTTGATCAGGTTGCATTCCAGCACAAGGGCTTCGAGTTCCGAATCGGTTACAATATATTCAAACCTCGCAATCTGTTTTACCATCTGCGCTTTTTTTAAGCCTTCGTTGTGGCTGGCCTGAAAATACTGGTGCACCCGTTTTGTCAGAGACACCGCCTTACCGATATAAATAATCGTATCCTTTTCATCGTGCATAAGATAAACTCCCGGCTGATCCGGGAGTTTTTTCAGTTCTTCTTCTAACTGGAACATAACTATGCTTCATCCTTCTCGTCGCCTACTATAATATCAATCGTCGGCGCTTTCTTTTCTTCCTCCTGCTCCGGCAGGCCTTTTAATTTGCGGAAAATCTTCATAAATTCCTTGCCGGTAATCGTCTCGTGCTGATACAGGTAATCAGAAATATGATCCAGCACATCGCGGTTTTCATTCAGAAGCTTTATGGCTTTCGCATAGCAGCCGTTGATGATCTTAAGCACTTCTTTGTCCACCTGCGCAGCCGTCTTTTCCGCGCAGTTCATGGACGCCCGTCCCTCTAAATACTGGCTTTCCACCGTAACCAGGCTCATCATGCCGAATTTCTTTGACATACCGAAGCGGGTAATCATAGATTTGGCAATGTTGGTCGCCTGCTCGATATCGTTTGCCGCTCCGCTGGTCACGGATTGGAATACAATTTCTTCCGCCGCGCGCCCCGCCATAAACGTCGTAATCTTAGCTAACAGTTCTTCTTTCGTATCCAAAAACTTTTCTTCTTCCGGCGTCTGTAACGTATACCCAAGCGCTCCCATCGTACGCGGAACAATCGTAATCTTCTGCACCGGCTCCGTATTCTTCTGCAAAGCCGTAACCATAGCGTGGCCAACCTCATGATAAGAAACAATGCGCTTCTCCTTATCGCTCATCACGCGGTCTTTCTTCTCCTTGCCGCCGACAGCCACCAGTTCAAACGCTTCAAACAAATCCTTCTGGTTGACAAATTTCCGCCCGCTCTTTACCGCGATAATAGCCGCTTCGTTGATCATATTGGCAAGATCGGAACCGACAAGCCCTGCCGTGGCAAGCGATAACGCCTCCAAATCCACCGTTTCATCCATCATAACGTCTTTGGCGTGCACCTTTAAGGTTTCGAGCCTGCCCTTCTGATCCGGACGGTCTACGATAATCCGCCTGTCAAAACGCCCCGGGCGCAAAAGCGCCTTGTCCAAAACCTCCGGACGGTTCGTCGCCGCCAGGATCAAAAGGCCTTTGGACGTATCAAATCCGTCCATTTCCGCAAGAAGCTGGTTTAAAGTCTGCTCCCGCTCGTCGTTGCCGCCGCCGAACCTGGAATCACGGCTCTTGCCGATTGCGTCAATTTCATCAATAAAAATAATACACGGCGCCTGCTTCTGCGCTTCCTTAAACAAATCGCGCACCCTTGACGCGCCCACGCCGACAAACATCTCCACAAAGTCCGAACCTGCAAGCGAGAAGAACGGCACCTTCGCTTCCCCTGCCACTGCCTTTGCCAAAAGCGTCTTCCCGGTTCCGGGAGGCCCGACAAGCAGCGCCCCTTTCGGAAGCTTTGCTCCGATATCCAGATATTTCTTGGGGCTGTGCAGAAAATCCACCACTTCCTGCAAGGATTCCTTCGCTTCATCCTGCCCGGCTACATCCTGGAACGTCACCCCGGTCGATTTTTCCACATATACTTTGGCCGTGCTTTTGCCGACGCCCATCATTCCGCCGCCACCGCCCATACGTCTCATTAAAAAGGCAAGCAGCACCCATACCAATGCCAGCGGAATAATAAAGCTTAAGATATTATAAATCCAGGTGGAGGTATTGTCCGGGATATACCCGTAAATCTCAACCCCGTGCTTTTTCAGCAGCGGAACCATAGCTTCGTCGTTTACCATCCCCGTATAATACGTCTGCTTGTACGAGGTATCCTTTTTCTGTTTCTGCACAACGTTGATCTGCGTCCCGGTAAACTTGACGCTTTCGATTTCTCCGTTTTCCACCTTTTCCAAAAATTCCGTATAAGAAATCTCCTGGCTGAACTGCTGGCTGACTTTGTTTGAAACAATGCTCATAATAAACAAGACAAAAAGCGACACCAGAATAAAAGTCATTATAATCTGGCCGTTTTTGTTGCTGCGGTTATTATTCTGTTTATTTGGTTCCTGATTGTCCATGATTTCCTCCGTATAACAGTTGGTTGTATACCTGCGGATACTGCGAACTGGCAGCGTCCGCTTTTTTACTTTGGCTGATCGCTTTTTCTATTATATGTGTTCAGGGATTTAAAAGCAATACAGAGTTCGTGAACTTTTCTTGTTTTTTTCTAAAGTTTTTCTAAAACCGCCGAATCAATGACAAATGTCTTTCTGTTATTTCAATGTATCGCTGTGGTTTAACACCAATGTACTGTATAAAAACAGCGCGTCGCAATCCGTAAAATCAATAAACTTCCCCAGCATATCCGGATGGATATACCGGATATCTACAAGGGTAATTTTAGAATAACCGCTGATTAGAAGCGGCGCTATAGCCGAACCAAACGAGTCCCGGAACAAAACCAGTTTTTTGTTCTCCGGGGCTTTGGGGTTTTCAATAGTAATGATTGACAGTGCGCCCGACAAAAACAGTTCGTAAGGATCTTTGCCCGCTGCGCGCTCCATATCGTATACCGGTATCTGCCTGCCATTCTGCCAGTCATACGCCCGGCAGCCTTCCATGTCTTCCTCAGTTAAATAGCAAAGCGTATCCGGCGCAAAAGGAAGCGCGGCCTGTCCGTAATATACGCCGTAAAAGCCCCGGTTTAAAGTATGCGCCTGATAATCCTGTGAAATATCCGCCCCCATAGCCTTTGCGAGCCTATTTGCCACATCCGTAATTTTTTCCTGCCGCCAATGCGTGTCAGTATGATAATAATCATCCAGTTCCAGCAAATCGGATATCTTAATGTATTCGGCAAAATCTGCTTTTTGCTCCGTCTGCCGTTCCATCTCCGAATAATCCATAGACAAACGGCCGCTTTTAGGCGCCAGAAAACAGTTTTTGTCCGGTATGACGGATAAGAACACACGGTTATTTTCCGTAAGGTATGCGTCGCAGACAAAGCCAAACCGCGCAAGCGCATGTGCAAACGACGCTTCATCCAATGGATATTCCATTGCCGCAAGATATCCGTCCGCCGCGTATATGCCGTTCTTGTCCTGCCGCCCGAACATTTTTACTAAAGACAGCGCTTTTATCATGCGAAACGTTTCCCGGCAGGGAAAATGATCCGCCGCATAGCGTTCGAAACCGGACATAAAACGCCCGCTAAACAGCGTGTCTTTTGAAACGGCCGGAAACGGCGAGGGCCTGCGGCGTTCACTGTACAAATAATCTGTTTTGGGAGCAAACACGCAGGACAAAAAGCCCGCGGCAAGCAGAATCGCAAACGTAAAGCAGATAACAATATTTTTCTTTTTGTCTTTCATAAAAATACTCCTTTTGGATCCGTTTCTAAAACCTAAAATACAAAAACGGCCGAAACGATCCATCGACCAAATACCCCGTAATCATTCCAACCAGCGCCACAAGAAACACCGGTTCCGCCACGCACAATACGCTGCGCCACCCCTTCTTTTCCAGCCCCTTTTTCAAAATTCCAGCCCCCAACGGCGTCGCTCCCACCATCCCCATTGCCAAAACAGGCGCGTAGCTTTTCAAATAATACAAAGCTTCCGGTGAAGCAAACGGTATACCGCCCGCCCCAAACAGCCCGCCGATACCGCGCGCCGCCTCTTTCCAATCGGCTGCTCCAAATATAACAAAACTGACTGTCACAAAAAATAAAACATACGCATGCGACAACACCCTGCTTTTTTCCAGAACGCTTAACAGCCATACCTTTTCCGTTATCAGCAGCGCCGCAAAAAACAACCCCCACAAAACAAAGTTCCAGGCGGCCCCATGCCACAGCCCGGTCAGTATCCAGACAATCAAAATATTGCATATCTGCCGCCCTTTTCCCTTCCGGTTCCCGCCAAGCGGGATATAAACATAATCCCGAAACCACGAGCCGAGCGAAATATGCCACCGCCGCCAAAATTCCGTAATGCTAAAGGAACAATACGGATAACGGAAATTTTCCGGGAACCGAAAACCAAACAGCTTTCCCAATCCGACCGCCATATCGCTGTAACCGGAAAAATCAAAATAGATTTGCAGTGTAAAACCGATTGCATACAGCCAGTAAAACAGCGCCGACTTTTCTTCCGAAGCCCAAAATACGCTGCAAAGTTCCCCAAACTGGTTCGCAAACAAAACCTTTTTGGCCAGCCCGATGACAAAGCGCCGTATCCCTTCCGCCGCCATACCAAATGAATGCGTCCTGTCCCCCAGTTGGCCGGAAATATCCGAATACCTTACAATCGGGCCCGCTACCAGCTGCGGGAACATGGCAATATAAACGGCCAAATGAACGATATTTTTCTGCGCCGGTTCCCCACGGTATACGTCAATGGTATAGCTAATCATCTGAAATGTGTAAAAACTGATGCCGACGGGCAGGGATATCCGTAAAAGCGGGACGCCAAGCCCTGTTGCAGCATTAAAATTCCGTATAAAAAAATCAGTGTATTTAAAGCAGCATAAAAAAGCAAGGCTGATGCCAACGGAAGCCATGCAGCAAGCCCTGCCTGCCCATTTTCCCCTAAAACGCTCCGCCAAAAGTCCAAAGACATAGCCCTGCGCAATGGAAATCCCCATTATAAGGATATACTTTGGCTCTCCCCATGCGTAGAAAAAAAGGCTGCCCAAAAGCAGCGCCGTATTTTTCATGCGTCCCGGGACGATCAGGTACAGCGCCGCCATAACGGGCAGAAAATAATATAAAAATGAAATACTGGAAAAAAGCATGTTTTTCTCCTTTTTTATAGCAGGTCAAAACAAGATATTTTCTTATACCGCATCCATAATAATTCCCAAAAATCCTAATTACTAATTTCACTTCTCAATCCCAGTAGGTTATTAAAACTTATTGTTTCCAATGTCTGCAACTGATGCACTGCCAACTGTCGAAGTAATTCCATTCTTTCTCTTTGGTTCTTCCCTTGATTAATCAAAACAGCATTATAGCTTTCCAGATTGGCAAGCACTAATAATTGGTTTAGTGTTGCCACATCTCTCATGTTTCCTTTTACGGTTGGATTTTCGTCCTTCCACTGTTTCGCTGTTTTTCCGAACAAAACAACGTTCAACATATCTGCTTCATTGGCGTATGTATAAGATACCTGTGCAGGAGTTAGTTCTGGTGGAATCAAATTGTACTTAATTGCATCTGTATGTATCCTATAATTTAACTTGGAAATCTCTCTATTTAGGTTCCAATTTAGAGATAACCGACTATTTTCATCTGTCTTTAATCTCCTGTAATCCTTCATAATATATAGCTGGAACTCAGGCGAAATCCAAGTTGCGAAAGACATAGCAATATCACTATGAGCATATGTTCCGCCATAACGTCCTGATTTTGAAACAATGCCAATGGCATTCGTAGCTTCTATCCACTTCTTTGGTGACATTGTAAATGCGTTTGCTCCTGCCT
>OFGG01000368.1_pt1 | contig 40160 bp, 37 predicted proteins | sample 1521701 | NCBI WGS metagenome assembly OFGG01 (sample SAMEA3504081, study PRJEB24116) | mouse gut metagenome | biome: mouse gut; feature: mouse-associated habitat; material: faeces | place: Denmark | collected 2011
GTTATTTCTGAAACCTGCCATGTTTAACTTGTACTATTTATATTCTAACACCACTATGTGTTTTTCCGGGATATTACTCCTTGTCCTTATGTGGGAAAACAGGAAGATAGTCCGGGCCTTTCTCTGCTTGGCGCACTGGACCAGTCCTTAGAGGGAGCTCTGTTTAATATTGCCCGGCTTGGGGGGTATATGGTAGTCTTTAACCTTCTTTTCATTTTTCCGATCCTGCTTGCAGGAATCTTACATCTCCCCGGCCCGGCAGGCCACATTTTTATCGGCGGCGCAGGCTGCCTTCTGGAGATTACCGGCGGTATTGGCCTTCTGGGGAAAAGCGCACCCTATCTGGTATTATGCGTCCTGCCCTTTGGCGGCCTCTCCTGCATTGCTCAGACTGCCGGCATGATCCGGAATACGGATCTTTCTATCATGGAATATGTCATGCACAAGATGATCCTGACCGCAATCACCGTTTTCTTTTACCTCTTAGCAGCAAATCAATTTTTTTTGCCATAAAAAAGGAAACAAAGACCATGGCAAGCAAGATAACCGAAAGAATTGCCAAAAGAGGAAGCACAGAGTCCTCCTTGGCTTTGACCGGTTCCTCCACCACAACATCCTGATAGCTTTCCTGTTTTTTCCGAAGCTCAGCTTCCCGCAAAAGAGCCTTCTGTCTTTCGGCAAGCTCAGCCTCCTTTTTTAAACGCTCCGGGTCAGGTATGGCATCTAACGTCACCTGATTGCTTTCGGTATACAGATCAAAACCGTTATAAGCCCTTGCAAGGAGCGTGATGGGCTGGTCATAGGGAAGGCTGCAAGTAACTGTGGTGCTCTCCAGGGATTGGTTCCAGGCTTCCGGTCTAGGCCAAGGATTTAGCTCAGAATAAGAACTGCCGCCGTCAAAACTGTAATCATAGTACAGAATATAATTGTCCTTATCCTCCGCACGGATCGAAAGTGTAACTTCTCCGGCAGCATCATCCACGCTCAGTACTTCGACAGTGCAGGTTTCCGGCTCTGTCTCATCCGGCCGGACGATCTCCTCCGGAACCGGAACTTCCGGCACCGGATAGTCACTGTAATCCACCCCAAGCACATCAGACTTTAAGCGGAAGTACTTGGCAACGGCCGTAGCATCCATCACCCCAAAAGCTTTTAACTGTTCTTCCCCCTTCTGGTAAAAAGGCTGGTCGTTGGGATTGTCCAGATGGCAGTGTTCGATCAGGGCTGCAGGAACTCCTTCTTCCGTACAGTACCTTAAGATCCCGTAATAATTTTCATCCCGGTTGTTAAGTCTGGTCTTGATCCCACGGGAATAAAGACCAAGGTCCGTAAATTCCTGCATCTGGATCTGGGCATAAGCATAGGCCTTACTATAAAAGATTCCTGTGGCAGGAACCCAGACTTCCGCCCCAAAAAGATTATGGGCTACGGACATATTAAAGTGAAGACAGAATAAAAAATCCGCATTTTTTTCCGCCGCAAACAGCGCCCTGTCCTTGATGCTCATGTCCACATCGGTTTCGTGGGTTAAATAGACCACCACTCCCTCATACTTTTCCAGTTCTTCTTTCATGGCCTTCGCAACAATGGGATTTATTTCCTTTTCCATATAATCGCCATATTCCCCGCCCCGGTTTTCACCACCATGGCCCGGGTCGATCACAATGACAAGGGGATCGTCTGCCCTTGCGGGCAATCCCTTCAAAATAAATACGGCACACAAAAAGGCTGCCGTTGCTATCATGATCCAAACTCTCTTTTTCTTCAAATAATGATCCTTTCATGAAACATTGTCCTTATGTTAACAAATGCTGTCACGCTTCGCAAGCCGGCTTATTGTAACAAAACCGGTTTCCAAAAAGGGAAACCGGTAAACCAAAGCTTTTATATTAAGTCCAGATTCAAGCCGTCGGAAGCTTTTTCAATCGGACGCTCCTCCGGCATAGGGTCCGGGGGCAGATACTCATCAACTTCCGGCGGATTTAATTCGACTCTGTTGGCGTTAACAATATCGTTATAATGGTTTAGAGAACTGATAAAGCTCTCATAATGGTCTGTTGTCATTTTAATGGTCTGGCTCATCAAACTCTCCACATTGGCCAGAATATCATCTGTATACTGCATGGCGGCCGCACGCATACTATTGGCTTCCATCACGGCATTGTCCAGTATCTCCTGTGCCTGCTGGTGGGCCTGCTTAACCACCGTGGTTGCCTGGGCATAGGCCTGCTGGTAGATTTCATGTTCACTGACCAACTGGTCGGTATGGACGGTAGCTTCGTTGATAAGCGCTTCCGCTTTCGCCCTGGCGTCACTTAAGATTGCTTCCTTATTGCTGATGATCTTTTGGTAGCGCTTGATCTCGTCCGGTGTCTTCATACGAAGTTCACGGAGCAGCTCATCAATCTCCTCTTTATCCACAACGATCTTCGTATTGGAAAAAGGCTGATACTTACATCCGTCAATATATGTTTCAATCTCATCAATTAACTGTTCTATCTTACTGCTCATTCGCTTTCCCTCGTTTATTTCTTTAAAAACCCATACTTTTGATATACAAGTTCCGCTACAAACTCCGGCACGCACATAGAAATATCCCCATGAAAACTGGCTATTTCCTTCACGCTGGAAGAACTGAGGTATGCATACTCTAAACTGGTGGTCAGAAAAATAGTGTCTAACGCACCGTCAGAGAGCTTGGCATTGGTCTGTGCATTTTGAAGTTCATACTCAAAATCCGTGATCGCGCGCAGCCCTCTTATCACCACATGGATATCCCGGGACCGGGCATAATCAACTAAAAGACCGCTAAAAGATTCCACTTTGACATTGGGAATATCTTTTACCGCCTCCTGTAATATCTTAACACGTTCTTCCACAGAAAACAATGGAGTCTTTAGTTTATTGTTTAAAACACTGACCGTTAATTCATCGAAAATATTTGCGGCACGCCTGATCACATCCATGTGTCCATATGTAACAGGATCAAAGCTTCCCGGGTATATTGCTGCTTTCATAAAAAACCTCCCTATGGACCGTGAAAAACTTTTTCACAGTGTTTTTTGTAGAAATACATGTTTATTTGTCTTGTAAATTTTTTCTTTTACCACATCAAAGCCTGCCTGGTGCGCAAAATCAAAGCTTTTTTCTTTCGACGTTTCCATGATGAGCAGGGTGTTATCTGTCACATAATTCTTTTCCTTAAGGGCATTTAAAAGCCTTTCATGATAATCTGCTTCATATGGGGGATCCATGAAGATGATATCCGCCTCCTTTTCGTGGATAGAGGAAAGTGCGGCAAATACATCCTGTTTCAGCAGTGTAGCACTATCTGAAAATTTTGTAAAGGTAAGATTTTCCTGGATGCAGGCTGCCGCTTCTTTTGCGCTTTCCACAAAATAGGCATGGGAAGCCCCCCTGCTTAACGCTTCAATGCCTATCCCGCCGCTTCCCGCAAACAGATCCACAAAGATACATCCGGGAAGTTCCCCCTGTATCATATTAAATAACGTTTCTTTGATCCGGTCCGTAGTCGGCCTGGTGTCTGATCCCTGAGGGGTTTTTAGTCTCAGGCTTCTTGCCCTTCCTGCTATTACGCGCATATGTTTTCCTTCCTGTCTATTGGTCTATACTCTGATCTTTGTTCCCTTCCCGTCCCTTTTCGCCGTTTTTAACTTGGAAAGGCTTACCTGTTTATCGCGGTAGGAAATCATTTGTTCCCCGGTTATCCTGGTGTAGTACACATTTTCCACGAAATCTTTCCCGGTAAAACGCATTCCTCTTACCCCAATGGCATTTTTCTTCTTTTCCGGTATTTCTTCCACATTAAATTTAAGGAAATATCCCTCCGCACTCTGAAGCACGACCTGCTTCTGATCGTCTAATATTTCCACGGAGATCACCTCGTCTTCTTCGGAAAGCTTAGTTGCTGCCACCGTCCTTTTGGTCACGTCAAATTCCCCGCCGTCCACGATCTTCATCATAGCCTGCTTCGTCACAAAGATCATCCGGTACAGGTTCAGGCTGGTCTGGCTTGCGGCAGCGATGATGGCCTCCTTTTCACCGCTGAAATTACTTATATTATCTACCGGAATCCCTTTATCCCTGAACTTCCCAAAAGGAATATCCGACACTTTTAACGTGTGGAGCTGCCCGGTATTCGTAAACAGACATATCCTGCCGGTATTTTTGCAGGGAAAGACATATTTGTTTTCCGTATCCGCCGCTTCCTTGTTCCGCTCATAGGCCGTAAGGTCAATGGTCCTTGCGTAGCCGAACCGGTCCATTAAAAATACCACTTCCATCTCTTCCGCTTTCTTTTCCACATAAACAGCTTCCGCCGCATTTTCAATAACGGTCCTTCTGGGAATGGCGAACTCGCTTCTAAGCTGGTCTAATTCATTGATGATCACCTGGGCCATGGAATCACGCCGTTCCAAGATGTCCTCATACCGGTAAATATTGGCCAGGGTCTCTTCGTGTTCATTGATCAGGGCTTCCAGCTCCAGCCCGATCAATTTATACAGCCGCATTTCCAAAATAGCGTTGGCCTGCTTTTCCGTAAAGCAGAGCTGGGCCGCCATAACCTTTGACTCCTTGGAACGGAACTTGATTCCGGTGGTCTTCCCTTCCACCAGACACGCCTTTGCCATAGCGCGATCCTTAGATCCCCTTAAAATCTCTATCACAAGGTCGATCACATTGCAGGCCTTGATAAGCCCCTCCTGAATCTCCTTACGATCCCGCTCTTTTGAAAGCAAGGTGGTATATTTGCGGGTGGCAACCTGAAACTGAAAATCCACATTGTGCTTAATAATCTGTTTCAGGCCCATGACCTCCGGCCTGCCATCAGCAATGGCCAGCATATTGACGCCAAAAGTATCCTCCAAACGGGTCTTTTTGTATAGCATGTTGATGAAGTTATCTACATCCGCATCCTTCCTTAATTCAATCACGATCCGGATTCCCTCTTTGGAAGATTGGTTGGAGATATCCACAATATCCATTGTTTTCTTACTTTCGGAAAGGGCGGCAACATCCATCAGAAATTTTGAGATATTGGCACCGATCATAGGATAAGGAATCTGACTGATTACCACGTTTGTCTTGCCCGCCTTCCCCTTTTCAATATCCACTTTGCCCCGGACCTTTATTTTCCCTATTCCGGTTTCATAAATATCCAGCAAATCGTCCTGGTTGATCACGATTCCGCCTGTGGGGAAATCCGGGCCTTTGATATAATTCATCAGTTCTTTCGTGGTAATGGATTCATCCAGCATATAAGCTTTCACCGCATCCGCCACTTCTCCCAGGTTATGCGGCGGGATGCTGGTCGCCATACCTACGGCGATCCCCTCGGAACCGTTTACCAGAAGATTTGGAAACTTGGCGGGAAGTACACTGGGTTCCTTTTCCGTCTCGTCAAAATTGGGAACAAAATCCACCACATCCTTGTCCAGGTCCGCAAGAAACGCTTCCTGGGTGACCTTGGGAAGCCGGGCTTCCGTATAACGCATGGCAGCGGCCCCGTCCCCTTCGATATTGCCAAAATTTCCATGGCCGTCAACAAGGGGAAGGCCTTTTTTAAACTCCTGGGTCATGACTACCAGCGCATCGTAGATCGAACTGTCCCCGTGGGGATGGTATTTACCCATGGTATCCCCTACGATACGGGCGCTTTTCCGGTAAGGTTTGTCATATTTGATTCCCAATTCATGCATATCATACAAAACGCGCCGCTGGACCGGCTTTAGCCCGTCGCGCACGTCCGGCAGCGCCCTTGCGATGATAACGCTCATGGCATAATCTATAAAAGACTTCTGCATGACCTCAGAATACTCGGTTTTAATGATCTTTTCTTCCATGAATGCTCTAATCCTTTCCCTGATCAGGGTAATATCGTCTACACGTCCAGTTCAGCGTCTTTTGCGTGTTCATAAATAAACGCCTTTCTTGGCGGAACCTCCGTTCCCATCAGAAGTTCCGTCACTTCTGAAGCCATACGCGCGTCTTCTATCTCAACTTGCTTTAAGATCCTTGTCTCCGGGTTTAACGTGGTATCCCAAAGCTGCTGGGCATCCATTTCCCCCAGCCCCTTATACCTTTGTAAAGTAAAGGATCCTTTGTGGCGCTTACGGTACTGCTCTAAAGCCTTATCGTCGTAAAGGTACTCTTCCTCCCCTTTACTTGGCATAGCCTTGTATAATGGCGGCATAGCGATATACACATGCCCTTCATAAATAAGTTCCGGCATGAAGCGGTAAAACAAGGTCAAAAGCAGGTTGGAGATATGGGCGCCGTCCACATCCGCATCCGCCATGATGATGATCTTGTCATAACGAAGCCTGGTGATATCGAAATCATTGCCGTAGCCTTCCGAAAAGCCGCAGCCGAAAGCGTTGATCATGGTCTTGATCTCCGCATTGGCCAATACTTTGTCAATGCTGGCTTTTTCCACATTTAAGATCTTGCCCCTGATAGGCAGGATCGCCTGATAAGCCCGGTCCCTTGCGGTCTTGGCACTGCCCCCTGCGGAATCCCCCTCCACGATAAAGATCTCACATTTGGAGGCGTCTTTGGATTCGCAGTTTGCAAGTTTTCCATTGGAGTCAAAAGAAAACTTCTGCTTCGTCAGCATATTGGTCCTGGCTTTTTCTTCCGTCTTTCTGATCTTGGCCGCCTTTTCCGCACAGCCGATCACATTTTTTAAGGTTTCCAGATTCCGGTCAAAAAAACGCACCAGTTCATCGGATGTGACCTTGGAAACCACTTTGGCCGCATCCTGGTTATCCAGCTTGGTCTTGGTCTGGCCCTCAAACCGGGGATCCGGGTGCTTAACGGAGATCACGGCCGTCATGCCGTTTCTCACGTCCGCACCGGTAAAGTTAGCATCCTTTTCTTTCAGGATGTTCAGTTCCCTTGCGTAGGTATTGATGATATTGGTAAAAGAACTTTTAAAACCGGTTAAATGGGTTCCGCCTTCCGCATTGTAGATGTTATTACAAAATCCCAGCACATTCTCATGAAATTCATTAATGTACTGGAAAGCGCCTTCCACGGATATGCCTTCGTTTTCTCCTTTAAAGTAGATCACGTCGCAGACCGCTTCCGTGGATTTATTCATATCTTTAATAAATCCCACAAGTCCGTCCGGTTCATGATATTCAATATGCTCCGGCTCCGCTTTTCTTTTGTCTTCAAAAATAATGGTAAGCTGGGGATTTAGGTAAGCCGTCTCGTGCATCCGGCTTTTGACCTCATCTTCTTTAAACCGGGTTTTGTCAAAGATAGTGTCATCCGGCAGAAAATTTATGATCGACCCGCTGCCCTTCGCCCTGCCGACTACCGGGGGAAGGCCGTCTACAAGCTCTACCGCCGGAATCCCTCTCTCGTACCGGTCTTCGTACAAATTTCCTCCGTGCTTTACCTTCACCGTTAAATAAGTAGATAAGGCATTAACAACGGAAGACCCCACGCCATGCAGACCGCCGCTGGTCTTATATGCGGAATCGTCAAATTTTCCCCCTGCATGGAGGGTGGTAAAGACAAGACGTTCCGCACTGATTCCTTTTTCATGCATTCCCACCGGGATTCCCCGTCCGTTATCCTCGATGGTGGCAGAACCATCCGCTTCTAACGTCACCCATATTTTATCGCAGTAGCCTGCAAGATGCTCATCCACCGCATTATCCACAATCTCATAGATCAAATGGTTAAGGCCTTTGGTGGAAACACTGCCGATATACATACCGGGCCTTCTCCTTACTGCCTCAAGCCCTTCTAAAACCGTGATGCTGGACGCATCATAAACTGCCGCTTTTGCCATTTAAATACCTCGCTTACTGTTGCTTATTTCACTTTTTTGCAGCATGCAATTGCCAATGCGCCGGGGCCGATATGACATGCCACGCTTAAGGAGAGGGGATTGCACACGATGTCGAATCCCGGAAATTCTCTCTCTAATTCTTCTACTAAGTGCTCTGCCGCGTCTAAGTTTTTGGTGTACGCCACCTGCAGCCAGATATTTTCTGCCGATGCGCCTCCGAAACGGTTTTCCATATCATTTTTTATGGCGGTCATCATGATGGACTTCCCCTGATTTACCGTTCTTGCCTTGGCAAAAGCATCTAATTTTTCGCCCTGGATCTGTAAGACCGGCTTTAATTTCAGCATGGTTCCGATGGCTGCGGCGGCAGGGGTAATCCGCCCTCCCTTTTTTAAGTAATATAAAGTATCCAGCATGATATAAATACTGGAGTTAAATTTATCGTTTTCCAGAAATTCCTTGATCCCGGCAGCATCCATCCCCCGTCCGGCCAGCATTTTAGCATCTAAAACGGACTGCCTTTGGGTTACAGAAATCCGCTGGTTATTGACGACCTGCACCTTCCCGTCAAAATCTTCCGCTAACATGATGGCACTTTGACAGGAGCCGGACAACCCGCTGCTCATGGGGATATGTACGATCTCGTCATGATCAGTCAGCAGTCCTTCCCAAAGCTTTAATACGGATTCCGGGGAAGGCTGGCTGGTCACCACGTTCACACCACTCTCCAGCCGCTCATAGAACTCTGTCTGGTTTAACGTAATGTCCTCATAATAAGTTTCCTCATTGATCATAAATGGCATAGGAAGCACGGTTACACCGAATTCTTTCGCCTGTGCCTGTGTGATACCGCTGTTTGAATCTGTGACAATTGCAACTTTCTTTTCCACTTTTTTAATCCCTTTCTTTTCTCAACGTTTATATCTTACTTTCAGATTGACCTAAAGTCAACAAAATTCCCAGTATTTTCTTCCAGATAGCGTTTGATGCCTTCGTGTTTTTGAAACGCTAGATCTTTATCTTCCGTGAGCAGCGCATCCACAGTCTGACTTACTTTAGAGAGAAGTCCGCTGTCCTTAAAGATATCGGCAATCTTAAAATCCATCACCCCGCTTTGGCGGATACCGAACAGATCTCCCGGCCCCCGCAGCTTTAAATCTTCCTGGGCAATAAAAAAACCGTCATTGGATCTGTTAAGGACACTGAGCCTGTCTGTGGCATGTTCCTGCCCGGAACCGTTTATAAAGATACAGTAAGACTGGGCATTCCCCCTGCCGATCCTGCCCCGCAGCTGATGGAGCTGGGCAAGCCCGAACCGCTCCGCATTTTCCACCATCATCACTGTGGCATTGGGAACATTGATCCCCACCTCGATCACAGTGGTGGAAACCAGTACATGGATATGTCCTTCCGCAAATGCATCCATGACCCTTTTTTTATCCGCCGCTTTCATCTTCCCGTGAAGGATCTCCACACAGATATCCGCCGGCAGGGTATTTTTCAGCATTTCTCCATAATCCGTTACATTTTCAAGTCCTTCCGTCTCCTCTTCCCCAGCTTCCACCATAGGGCATATGATATATGCCTGATGCCCGGCTCTCACCTGGCCGGAGATAAATTCATATGCTTTTTGCCGGTAGGAAGTGCCCACCACACAGTTTTTGACAGGAAGACGATCCGCCGGGAGCTCATCCACCACCGATAAATGCAGATCCCCGTAAAGGATGATGGCAAGGGTGCGGGGGATGGGCGTTGCACTCATTACAAGGACATGGGAATGTCCTCGGACATGAGAATGTTCTTGTCCATGAGCATATCCGCCCTTTTCATTTAAGATCTCCCGTTGTCTGACCCCGAAACGGTGCTGTTCATCAGTGATCACAAGTCCAAGCTTTTGATAAGTGACTTTCTCCTGAATCAGGGCATGAGTGCCGATGATCACATTTACTTCCCCGTCTTTGATCTGCCGGTATATTTCCCGCTTTGCCGAAACGCCGGAGGATCCGGTAAGCAATACCGGTTTAAACGGAAGGCCGTATTGTTTCGTCATGGCAAAGAGCTGTTCAAAATGCTGAGCCGCCAGAATTTCCGTAGGCGCCATAAGAGCTCCCTGATATCCGTTAGATACCGTAAGCAACAACGCTAGAAATGCCAGGATGGTCTTTCCGGATCCCACATCCCCCTGTACCAGGCGGTTCATACATTTCCCCCCGACCAGGTCGCGCCGGACCTCATCCCATACCCGCTGCTGGGCCTTCGTCAAACGGTAAGGCAGGGAGTCTATCAGTCTTCCCGGCCATGCCGTTTCAATCATCGGGTAATCGGTATTGGCAGCTTCATTGTATTCTTTCATTTTTCGGACGGAGATCAGAAACAGGAAAAACTCATCAAAAACAAGCCGTTTTCTTGCTTCGACCAATATCTCCTGGTTCTTCGGAAAATGGATCTGCCATCTTGCCTCCAAAAGAGGCATAAGCTCATATTCCTTTAAAATATCCGTAGGCAGATAATCTTCCGTGCCATAGTCCAGAAGAGCTTTTTGCACTGCTTTCATGACGGTACTGTTTGGAAGTCCTTTGGTCAATGGGTAACAGGGCCAAAGCTGCCCCATCTTCTGTTGGTATTCTTCGTAAGTATACAATACCGGCTGATCCATATGATAGCCGTTTTTTTCCCTGCGTACCTTGCCTCGAAACAGATACCGGCTGCCGGCTGTCAGCTTTCCCTTTAAATATGGCATATTAAAATACGTGATGGACACCTGATCGGTACCGTCGTTTCCCTGCCCTGTACCAATGGACATGTTTCTTGCTTTTTTCCACTTAAAGGCTGTTCCAATACCAAGCTCCACCGTAACAATCTCATCTGCTTTCGCCTGTGAAAGCTTCACCGGGGGCTGAAAGCTCTGGTAGCTTCTGGGGTAATACTCCAGCAGGTCCTCCACGGTATAGACAGAAAGCTTGTGGAACAGATTTGCGGTCTTATCGCCAATTCCTTTAAGCGCCTTGATATCTTCAAAATACTTCATCAGCTAAACCTCAAAACCAGAACAGGTAGATTTCTGTTCTACATTTCATATCATGCAAAAAGGACGGTTCCACCGCCCTTTTGTACCTATTGAGCACCGATGTACTCAATTTTTATTCTATGGAGACAATGTAATAATAGATCGGCTGCCCGCCATACTGCAGTTCCAAGTCACATTCAGGGAAGCGCTCTTCCACCCGATCCTTTAACTGCTGCGCATCCTCTTCGGAGATTTCCTCGCCATAATAAATGCTGATCAGCTCTAAATCTTCATTCATCATCTCGCAGATCATCTCAAAAGTCACATCCGTGACCATACCGCCTACGGAAAGAATACCCTCATCCCCGATGCCCATATAGTCCCCTTCTTTGATCTCCTTATCCTCGATCATCGTATCACGCACAGCGTAGGTGACCTGGCCGGTCTTTACGTTTCCGATCTCCCGCTCCATATTTTCCACGTTTTCTTCGATTGGAAGATCTGGCACATAATTGATGATTGCCGTGATTCCCTGAGGAACCGTTTTGGTCGGAACCACAATGATATTTTTGTCCTCTACCATCATCTTAGCCTGGTTAGCGGCAAGAATGATGTTTTTATTATTAGGGAGGATAAATACATGATCCGCATTTACCTTTTCAATGGCATTCAGCATGTCCTCCGTGCTGGGGTTCATGGTCTGCCCGCCTTCTATGATATAGTCCACCCCAAGCCCTTTAAAGATTTCATTGATTCCCTCTCCGGCGGAAACGGCGATAAAACCAGTTTCTTTATGAGGCATAGGCGTCTCTTCTTTGGCTGTTTCCCCTGCGGCGTTTTCACGGAACAGCTTTTCCTGATGTTCCAGACGCATATTATCGATCTTCAGATTAGATAATGCACCATACTTAAGAGCCCTTTGGATGGCTAAACCCGGGTCGTTGGTATGTACATGTACCTTTACCACGTCATCATCCGCAACAACTACAATAGAATCACCGATCGATTCCAGATAATCTTTGAAATCCATTTCATTTTTGATGTTAAAGTTTCTATTGAGCATAATGATAAATTCCGTACAATAACCGAATTTAATATCAACCTCTTCCTGCATGACCGTATTAACACCTTGAAATGCCGCCTTTGGCGCATCCGCAGGAATACTGAAATCAATATCCTTTCCGAGGAACGCATCATAAGCGCCCTTTAACACCTGCATAAGGCCCTGACCGCCGGAATCCACCACACCAGCCTGCTTTAAGACCGGGAGCATCTCCGGTGTCTGCAAAAGCACTTCATCCGCATAAGCGATCACCTGCTCAAAAAAGGCTGACAAATCCGTACAGCCTTCGTTGGAAAGCTCCCTTGCCTTGGTGTAAGCCCCTTTGGCAACCGTTAAAATGGTGCCTTCTTTGGGTTTCATGACTGCCTTGTATGCAGTTTCCACAGCTTTTTCCAAGGCATCTGCTATGATAGGAACGGATAGCTCCTGTTTTTCCCTGATGGATTTGGTAAATCCACGGAACAACTGGGATAAGATCACGCCAGAGTTACCTCTTGCGCCACGAAGCGAGCCTGATGAAATGGCTTTACATAAAGACATCATATCAGGATTTTTCATGGCAGCTACCTCTTTGGCAGCAGACATGATTGTAAGGGTCATATTAGTTCCTGTATCACCATCAGGAACAGGGAAAACATTCAAATCGTTGATCCATTCTTTTTTGGATTCCAGATTTTTGGCTCCTGCTAAGAACATCTTTGCAAGGATCTTAGCGTCGATTGTATTAGTCACAGCAAATCCTCCTTAATCAATCACTCTAACACCTTCTACAAAGATGTTTATTTTTTCTACTTCAATTCCTGTGAATTCCTCTACTTTGTATTTTACATTGCTGATCAGGTTATTTGAAACAGCAAGGATGCTTACACCGTAAGCCAAAATAACGTGAAAATTCATGGTCAGTTTATTGTTGTTAATGATTACATTGATCCCTCTGGTCATACTGTCCATCTTGAGCAGCTTGACCAGCCCGTCCTTCATATTGATACCGGCCATCCCCACGACGCCAAAACATTCCATAGCAACGCTGCCGGCATATTGTGCGATCACCTCATTATCAATTGTGATATTCCCCATATGAGTATTCATAGAAGTTCCCTTCATGGAAGAATTTTTCATAGGCTGCCTCCTTATATTTTGAACATATATATTGTATTATAACCGTAAAATGGAAAAAAAGAAACTATATTTTTTTATATATAAATTTTACTTGCATTATCTGATAATTTCTGCTATTATACAACTGTTGTGTATATTATGATTGTTAGGAGGTGCAACGATGGCTAAGTGTGATATTTGTGGTAAAGGCGTTCTATTTGGGAACAATGTAAGCCATTCTCATAGAAGATCAAACAGGATCTGGAAGTCTAACATCAAAAATGTTAAATGTAAAGTAAACGGAGCTTCTAAAAGAATGCATGTATGTACAAGCTGTTTAAGGTCCGGAAAAGTTGAGAGAGCTTAATACGCACATAATAAAAGCTGGCCGTCATCGGTCAGCTTTTTTCTTTCCCGGGCAATGAAACGCACTAATCACAGTAGTAACAGTTGTATCCGATCAAAAGCAGAAGCGCTATGATGATCAGCCCGATCAGATAATGGCGTGAAAGAAATAGCATAAGCAGCATCCCTACCGCAATCCAAAATGCAATAAAACCGATTAATTTTTTCATGTGTTTATCACCTGCTTGTGCCTCTTACTCTATTATATGCCGTTTTTTCTATTTGTTGCAGCCAAACTGACCGGATTGGAACAGTCAATTTACGAAGTAAGGTTCTGCTGATTGTCAAAAGCTTCTGTGATCATGTTTCTGTCTCCCCTTCATAAACTGATACAACTCCATGATAAAAATCAAGGATCATCGGGTTAAGCTCCCTCGCCCGCTCCCCCACAAAATGCGGACGGTGTCCCTGGCCTTTCACCTCATATACTTTTGCATGAGGAACTTTTTCCTTGAGTTCTGCACAAGTTCCAAAGGGGTCGTTTTCACCGTTTATGAAAAATGCCGGGCATTGGATTGCCGCCCATTCTTCATCGGTCAGGCTCGGGTGCATTTTCCAATCGGCAACGGTTGTCCTTAAATAAGTCTGCCAATCGCCCCTGTGGGCATCATAATGCCTGACTTTCATGTCCTCAATAAATCCGGTATCCTCCTTTTCCAAAAGGCTTTCCGGCAGAAAACTGTCTGCGTCCTCCGCCCTGGGATATGCACCCCCGCCAACAGTGACCAGGCTTTTCACCTTCCCAGGGTACTTTGAAGCCAGATAACATCCCACATATGCACCGCAGCTATAGCCAAACAAATGTGCGGATGAAATCCCCAAAGCGTCCATAAAGCCCGCCATGTCATCTGCAATCATGCGGCTGTTCCACTCAAGGCTGTCACACCTGGTCCTTCCATGCCCCCTAAAATCAGGGTAAAGGCATCGGTAACTACCCGAAAACGGCAGGATCTGGGATGAAAAAGCAAGCAGCCCCCTGCTGAAATGGCTGTGAAGGAACAGCAATGCTTCATTTCCTTAAAACCAAAATTATTTTTAAGAGGGGCCGCTGTCAGTGGCCTGTATATTACACCATTATTGCTCACTGCCCTAAAATCCCCGCAATCTTCTCGATCATCTCATCCTCCTTCAGCCTGAATTTAATCTCCACCCTTCTGGAAGCCGGCATGTCCACCTCTTCTGTGGGGTTTCCCCAGGCATCCTTTTGATAGACCGGATTGCTCCATGATTTTCCATTGACGGTAAGAAGCTTTTGCAATTGTTTGATTTTTGCCTCATCAAGACCGTTTCTCTTGCTCAGACAAAAATCCGCCACCGCATTGGCGCGCTCATAAGACAGCTCCATGTTGCTCTGGTAACCGCCGTCCGTATCCGTATGCCCTTCAATGATGATCTCGGCAATATAATCCCTAAACTGATCAGCAAGCAATACATCCAGATACATAGGGATGATATTTTTTAATGTTTCCCTGCTGTCTGTGGTAAGGGAAGCGCTGTTATAACGGAAAAGCACATCGGAAGAAAAGGTGATGGAACCTGTCTGGGCATCCACTTTCATTGCGGAATTGCTGAAAGCCGATTGCAGCGCACCGATGATATCCGTACGGATACCCACAATATCCTGCAATTCCTTTTTCGTCACCGTCAATTCCTCCCTGGCATTTTCTATCTCCAGATAAGCCCTGTTCAGTTCTTCCTGGGTCAGAGCCGCCTGTTCGTAAGCCTGCTGCAGCTCCGCTAAGGAAGACGCAAGTTCCTCATTTGATAGTTCCAGGTCCTTGATCGTCGCATCCAACTCACTTTGTGCCGAATCAAGTTCCAGTCTCGTCTGTTCCAGGTCATTTGTTTTTTGCCTGTATATGGCCAGGGTTATTGCAATCATCAAAATGAAAATTAGAAGAAGCGCGGCCAGCATATCCGAATAGGACTGCCAATAGCTATGCTCCCTAAACGCTTCCCTGTTCCGGCGTCTATTTTTCATATAAATTCCTCATCTGTCCAAATGTGTAGATCTGGCTGTTAATCTCATCGCTCATGTCAGCACATGTATCCGCCAGCATTTTCTTCTGTTCCTCCAGCTGCCCTGCAAAGATCTCCTGCCTTTCCATAACCCGGGCAAGAGCCTCCTGCACGTTTCGGTTTACCTCCACCAATGCGGTAACCGCTTCTATCATTTCCGCAGCATCAGCCGCACTGGCGCGCTGGGATTCCCCCGCACTTTTTAAAACAGCTCCCAGTTTCTTAAAGTCCGTATCCAAAGCGGACTGCATCTGTGTGGTAAATTGATCCACGATACGTTCCATTCCCACCGTCTGTTCCCTTGCATTGCCTTTCATGATTTCCAGCATCTGCTTTAGGGTGCCCGCCATACCTGCCTGATAAACAAGCATCGTTGCCGTATTTTCATCATCACTTACGCCGGCCGGCTGCACCGTCTGCCGGAACACACTTAAAAATTCATCCAGCACCTCATAGGCATCTGACATAACGCTCCGGTAAACAACATTGAACACCAGTGAGAACAGGATGCCATACACCGAAGTATGAAAAGCCACTTTCATGCCGGAAAGCAGTGATCCCACATTGTCGGAAATCGTAAAAATATCGTTTCCGCTAAATGCGCCCATCCCCATAGACAGCCCCAGGAACGTTCCCAAAATCCCCAGACCCGTAAGAGTTCCGGAAACACCGGAATTGAAAAAGTTCATGCCTGCCCTGTCTAAAAGATCCTCATTGATATATTCCCCCAGATCACAGGATGGACTGGCCCCCCGCCTGGACTTGGTACCTTTTGCCTGCATACGATACTTATTGAACGCATCCTGCAGTTCGATTTCCTCAAAAACTTTAGCTTTATCCTTATATTCCGACCAGAGATTCTTTCCGTTTGCCTCTTTATATTCCTTCTGAAGGCGAAACATAACATCTTCCAGTTCATAAGTGATCCTGTTAAGCCTGCCAAAGCCAATGGAAGCTATCACAAAAAGAATCCCAATGATCACAAGGAATACAATATTGATGACCAGATTCGTATAAGAACTTTGTTCCCCTGTAAATACCCCGTTCAGATACAGCACAAAAAACACAACAATGATATACAAAAAATACAGTACATAATATAGCTTACTTTTCACCCGAATCACCGTCCTTTTCCTTAGTTACTATCCTATTTTCAGCGTATACGATAAGAGAAAGGGTTCATCCCCTGCTGTGATGAACCCCGTCTCTTCCACCCGAACCAACGCACCTGATCATTGATTTATTCTTCCGGAAATGCAATATCCACCGCATCATCGTCATTTATCATTTCTTCCTTGGGCGCTGTAAATTTATCCACAATGTCAGGGATCATATCCAGTACCTTGGTCACGGTATCCTGATTTTTAATATTTACAAGCTTGGTGCTTCCGTTTTTGATCACCAGGACCGCACTTGGGGTCAGCTTACCACTGAACCCGCCGGCGCCACCGTTTTTCTTATCCCCTACCGTTGCCCCGGCCCCTACGCCAAAGGTCACATCCACAAGCGGTAAGATGATGGTATCACCAATCTTGGTCGCCTCTCCTACTACAGTCTTTGTAGAAAGGACGGTGTTCATCCCCTTCATCAATGATTCGATCACTCCTGTAAAATTGTTTTCTGCCATTACGCTGCCTCCCTTTTAAACATTTTTAAAATATGTCGTAAATCCTTATTAAAATAAATGATCCAAGCTGCCTTTAACAAATGAAATACCGCGGCCTTTCCTTTCACCTGGATCTCTCCGGCGATCACCTTACGTTCAAAGTCCGGTGTTACCACAATCTGGCTTCCTAAAAACGGGTACAAAATACCATAAACCGCAAATACCTGTCCTGTGCCTGCCGGGTCACCGGTTCCGATCAACACACTTCCCTTTATCTTCCTGGGTCTTATTGAACGCAGCAATTCCCATATCTGATACTTACAGACACCAAATGCCTGACCGAAAGCGTCACTTTTTAGAATAGAAAAATAATATTGGATATTATTTACAATATGTTTTATCTTATCACATATCTGCGCGATTGTGTACCGGATATTTTTCAGTATAGAAAGAAGCTTTTGGATAAATCCCCTTAAAGAGGGGGCTTCCTTCGCTTCTTTTTTCTCCGTGGGATCATCCACCTTTACAGAGATATCTTTTTCAGGCAAATCCCCGTCTGATTTATGAGCTGTTTCCTTTTTAGGGATTGTCTCCTCCTTAGCGGGTGGTGGAGAATCTTCATCTGCCTTCCTGCCATGTTTCTTATCCGAAGATCTGGTGGATCCTGCTTTTTCTTCCGTATCCTTTTCTTTCCCAAAACAAAACACGTTAAAAAACAAAATCCTTACCCGCAGGTACGCCGCATCCGGATACTGAAAACGGATATTCAAAAGATGCAGCAGCCATGTGCCTCTGACCAGGCAGGTAAAGGGCCGCTCACCTTCTTCTGCTTTTTTTGCGTCCAGAGAATAGCGGACCGGAACAAACAAAACAAGCAATACCACAAATATGATAAGCCCAATCAGCACAAGTAAGGCCACACCGATTACCTTTAATATGGTCAATAGTACAGGAATCATAATTATACCTCTTGCTGTTTTCCGGCTTTGTATTTCAAATAGCCTTTCAGGTTACAGGAACCGGTATGCGCAAGGCATTCCTGCGTGATCTGCATGATCACATTGATTCCCTCGTCGTAATTGGATGCGATTCCCACAACGATCGGTGGATGGTAACGGAAATACCGCTGCTTTAAATAAGCGCTGTTAAACAGCTCAAGCTGGTCCTGCCCCTGGGCAATCGTGATGACATAGGCCGACACCCCGGCGTGGTGTTTTAATTTCCACTTCATTTTTGAAACATTTTTAATAGTATCGCCAACATATAAATATTTATAAAATTTCATGACAATTATTCCTCATTACATCCAAGACCGCCAGACTTGCGTTTATTGTACCATATCTTCAAAATAAGCGTCAAACAGTCTTTTGGCAATAGGCACTGCGTAATCACCTCCTGCTCCTGCCCCTTCAATGATGATGGTCACGCAGATCTTAGGATCCTCTACCGGGGCAAAACCGGTAAACCAGGCATGACTGTCGCCTTTTACCGTACCGTACTCGGCAGATCCGGTCTTTCCGGCTGCCGTATAAGAAAGCCCCTTTAACCTGCTTGCGGTTCCCTCCTCCACCACATCGGCCATCAGCTCTTTTAGGATACCGGCCTCTTTTGGATCGATCAGCTTCCCGTAAGAAGATGCGGAAAATTCTTTGACCTTGCTGCCGGAACTGCTTTGCACATGATCGATCACATAAGGTTTCATCAAGATTCCCTGGTTGGCAATGGCACAGGTGATCATATTTAGATGCAGCGGGGTTATGGATGTGGTTCCCTGCCCGATGGAGACCTGCATCATGTCGGATTCAGAGGTTTCTTCGTTCACATCTATCCTGCTCACCCCGGAAAGGAAGGATACCGGAAGCTCCTGGTTAAACAAAAGTGAATCCAACGTGTTTGCAAAATCACTTTTATCAAGGGATAACCCGATATTGGCAAATGAGGTATTACAGGATTTGGCAAAAGATCTGGTAAATCCTACACTGCCATGGACAGACCCGTGATAGCACCCGATCCGGTCCTCCCCTCTTTTTATGGAGCCGTTACACTGATACTGATAGCCGGTGTAAGTATCCGGATTTTCTTTCATGTATTCCAGCGCCGTTATGATCTTAAAGGTGGAGCCGGGCGGATAAAGCCCCTGGGTCACACGGTTTAATAACACGCTGCTGTCCTCGTCTTTGACCAAATCATCCCAGATCGTTTCAATCTGTGACGGGTCAAAGTCCGGCTTGGACACCATGGCAAGAATTTTTCCGGTAGAAGGCTCCGTTACAATGATCGCACCATCATAAACCCCAAGCGCCGTGGAAGCAACCTGCTGCAATTCCACATTTAATGTGGTGTACACATCATCCCCCGGATATTTTTTTCCGCCGATATCAAGGGCAGCCTTTTCAGAAAGGGGGGCATTGCTGTTGATCAAGTAATAATTTGCCTGGGCTTCCACACCCAATCTCCCATTGCTGGCATACCCCACCACATGGGAAAATAAATTCCCATAAGGATACTCCCTTACGTCATTGCCTTCCGCATCCGTTACCGTCCTTGCCAGAACATCCCCATCTGCGGAATAGATACTTCCCCGCTGATTCTGGGCCAGGAGCATTTTCTGCCTGCCGTTATAGCTGTTATTGATAAGCTCCTGTTTATGGGTAACCGAGTAGTGGGCGATATAAAAAGTCATTGCGGCAAACAGCAGTACAAAGGCCCATGTTACACACATTATTTCCCGGTTCTTTTTCCTTTGTGTCGTTTTACGGTTCTTCATCATCATCTTCTTCTATATCCTTATTGATAACTACCTTCTTTTTCTTTACGATCCGCCTGCGCTTTTCCATTTTTTCTTTGTCTGCTTCCTCCTGCCTGATGATAAACAGGCCTTCCATGACGGAAAACATGATCAGCGTGGTTAAGACTGAACTCCCTCCATAGCTGACAAGGGGCAGTGTGACCCCGGTCAACGGAATGAATTTCGTTCCTCCCCCTACCGTCAAAAATACCTGAAAGATATAAGTCACTCCCAGCCCGAAAGCAGTAAGGCGGTAAAATTTATCCTGTAACAAGGACGCTATGTCCATAAACATCATAAATGTACTGACACAGATCAAGATCAGGCAAATGGCTGCAAGGACGCCAAGCTCTTCCGCTATGGCCGAAAAAATAAAATCCGTGTCCACCACCGGAATAGAACCCGGAGTTCCTTTATAAAGCCCTAACCCAAACCATCCTCCGCTGGAAATTGCAAAAAGCGACTGGGTGATCTGATACCCGCCTGCAGAATCGATCAAGCTCCATGGATCCTTCCATGCCTGCACCCGGATCTGGACATGGGCAAAAAACTGGAACGCAATAAAAGCGGCAAGCCCGCCGCCTGCCATTCCGGCAAGGAGATAAAAAATATTTCTGGTGGCAACAAACACCATCAGTACGTAGACCACGAAAAAAATAAGGGCGCTCCCTAAATCTCTGGATATGACCAATACGATCACATGGGCCGCCGCCATCACTGCCGTGGTAAAAACTTCAAAAAAACCGCTGGCCTGATACAGAGCGCTTGCTATAAAAAACACAAACAGAATTTTTACGAACTCAGATGGCTGGAACGTCACGCCTGCAATGGAATAAGACAGTTTGCTCCCATAAGTAGTCTGCCCTAAAATCATAACGATCGAAAGAGCTGCGATCCCTACCAGAGCATAGGCCCATTTTAAGTTTTTTAAAAACTTAAATTTATGGACAAAATAAGGAATGATCAGGGCGATCACCAGTGAGCCGGTAACGATGATAAACTGTTTCACTGCCTTGTTTAGATCCAGCCGGGTCAAGATCACAAACCCTATGCTGAGCAGCATACACATATTATTGGCAGCCAGCCGGTTTGTCCTTGGGTACAGCATCTTAAAAAGCACCACCGACGCATAAAGGATGATCTGCTGGAACGCATAAAAACACAGATAGATCAGATCTCCCGTTTCAAAACAGATCACAAGAAAACTGCTGAGATGGAACCCAAACATCAAAAGAATCTGACGAAAATAGATCCCTTTCCTTCGTTCCTCCTCCCGGTAACGGAATACTGCAAAACTTTCATAAGTATATAAAACCAAAAGCAGCGCGATCACATATCTTGAAAATTCGCTGACATATAACTCCATCTATTCAACTCCTCGTTTATAATGTCCGGTTGTATACTGACTATATACCGGCTCCATAGATCTGCTCTCCGCAAGGCCTTTAAAATAACGGATCACAGCGCTTGTCTCTTTTGAGTTTTCCGTCGTAAAATCTATCCGATAATTCTGCATGTTGCGTTTTTTGCCTTGAAACATACCATGCAGGGATAAAGGAACGCTATTATAAACCACATTATAGCAGCTCATGCAGTCATGATAAACCGGGAACAATGTTCCATAACGGTCTTCCATCATAACAATCCCCGAATCTTTCTCACAAACACCGGAAGTCTTTTTGATACAATTCGCAGAAATCATCATGGGAAGCCTGCCATATACCTGCACGGATTGGACGGGATACCTGCCTCCATCATAAATAGAGAGACTTTTCCATTCCCCCGCATTGCATTCCACAGGCAGATAATATTCTGCCACTCTCCCCGTCCAGAAACGGATACTTTCCCGGTTCCAAAGATACAACCCGGCATCCAATACCATCTGCCGGGCGGCCAGCTTATGTTCAAAAAAAGCATAACTCTCCAGATTCCTGATCAACACACCCGATATCAGGTCATCTGAAACTGCCCGGCTTATCATTTCGAGGAAACCTTCATTCACGTTCCGCACCACAAAAGGAGTCACTGCATAAAATGCAGTTTTCTCTTTTGGCAATTCCAATTTTTCACCGGCTAGCAATGTATAGTCCAGATAAATGCGTGCTATCTTCTGCTCTATGGCGGCATAAAGCTGCCCCTTTGTCCTTACAAGGGCATGAAGCAAAAAGCCGTTACGCTGTCCGCCTGTCTTTTCTTCCCGGACATCTTCTACGCATTCGGATATCGGTGCGGCCCCACTCCTTTGTCCAGAACTCTGCCCGTTTTTTTCTGCAAGAAGCATTTCCAGTTTTTCTGAAGCTTCCCGTCGTAATCTGTTAAGCGCTCCCACCGGAACAAAAATTTCCCCCGGCTTGTATACCTCGACGCTGTCGATTGCAAGCAGAGACTGCCCACTTTTTTGAATCTGGTTTACCACCTTTTCCTCCGATAAGGGCTGGTTATGGGCTTCCTGTACCATATCCCCTGTCTGGACCACACTTTCCCCTCCGCCTTCCAAGGTAAGAACTGCACATTTCCCGGCCTCTAATGTCACTTTTGCATTGACCGCAACAGACAACTGTTTGTCAAGATAGGTTTCCCTGATATCTGTTAAGAGATTTTCATTCGTTTCGGTATAAGCCGGGGAAGTTAACGTCAGCATATCTTTTCCGTTATGGCGGTGATAATATCCTTGTCCGGTGCCGCTTCTGATATAAAGCAAATTAAGCCGCTCCAGATCCTTTTTTTCAATCTGATACTTCCCATTAGAAGCCGCACCCTCACACGTATCATAGTCTGACGGGCCATAACTGCAGCTTTCGTAGTACTTATCAATATACTTCCTGTAAATTGCCGTTACGCCGGCTGTGTATTCCGGCCGCTTCATCCGGCCTTCTATTTTAAAAGAATCAATCCCCGCTTCTATCAGTTCCGGTAAAATTTCCAGTGTACACATATCCCGCATACTAAGTGGATAAGGTTCCTTTTGCCCACTGTTCCCGCCTATATGGTAAGGAAGCCTGCAGGGCTGGGCACACCGCCCCCTGTTCCCGCTCCTTCCGCCTAAAATACTGCTAAAAAGACACTGTCCAGAATAGGCGTAACACATGGCGCCATGGATAAACGCTTCGATTTCCACGCCGGTGCGCTTTTTGATTTCCACTATTTCATTTAAGGAAAGTTCCCTTGCCGGCACGATCCTGGAAATGCCTTCTTTTTGCAAAAACTCCGTACCCCGCCATCCCGTAACCGTCATTTGAGTACTTGCATGTAATAAAAGCCCCGGAAAATGTGCCTTAATGAAACGAAAGGCTCCAAAATCCTGGACGATTACGCCATCAAGGCCCGCCTCATAGAAAGGTAATAAAAAATCATACAAAAAGTCAAGCTCTTTTTCTTTGACTAATGTATTGACTGTTAAATATATTTTTCTCCCAAACACATGGGCCAGATGTATCCCCTGGATAATTTCTTCTTCCGTAAAATTATCTGCATAGGCACGGGCGCCATACCGTTCCCCGCCTAAATAAACGGCATCCGCCCCTGCATGGATTGCGCCCTTTAAGGCTTTAAAGTTCCCTGCCGGGGAAAGTAATTCCACTTTTTTCATAATTGTACCCAATGTTTCAAAAAAGCTGTCTGAAAAGACAGCCTTTCGCTAATTTTTTAATTCGGTTTCCAATCTGATGATTTTTTTTGAGCTTTCATTTAATTCATGTTGAAGAGACTTGATATTTTTCTCGCTGTTTTCCAACTTGATCTGTGATGCGATCAACTCATGCTTTAAATTGTAAAGCTCTTTTTCCTTGGTCTGGATTTCTTCTTCCAGAATAACAATCTGTTTCTTCGCCTTAAAATAGTCATCCGCAATGTTAAGCTGAAGTAAAACACTCTGGGTATCTAAGGGCTGCCGCCTGAAAGATTCCACCTTACCATATTCTGTCATTTTATTATTGATGTATGAGGCAACCTTCTGAAGATATTCTTCACTTTCATATCCGCTTAATGTAAATACTTTCCCGCCGATGATTACTTCGGTATCCGTTTTAACTGACATCAGGCCCCCCTCTACATACAAAATGTATAGCTTATCCCTTGTTGAATATACTACATTTATTATAAGCAGATTACAGGGGAATTTCAAGCCCTAAATGACGATAGGTCTCATCAGTTACAACTCTTCCCCGGGGGGTCCGGTTGATAAAACCGTTTTTCAACAGATAAGGCTCGTAAACATCCTCTATGGTGCCCGGATCTTCCCCAATTGCCGCAGCCAAGGTGTCAAGCCCCACAGGCCCTCCCGAAAACTTTTGAATCATAGTCAAAAGGATTGCCCTGTCAACATGGTCAAGCCCCATAGGGTCAACATCCATCAGGTCTAAGGCTGTCATAGCCACCTGTTCCGTAATGGTTCCGTCATGCTTTACTTGTGCATAATCCCTGACCCTCTTTAAAATCCGGTTGGCAAGTCTTGGTGTTCCCCGGCTTCTTTTCGCCATCTCCTTTGCCCCGGCAAGTTCCACCTGCGCATGTAAGATCCGGGCAGAATGCATGATGATCATCTGCAGTTCTTCTACGGAATAAAATTCCAGTCTGTGGATGATCCCGAACCGGTCCCTTAAGGGCGCTGTCAAAAGCCCTGCTCTGGTGGTCGCCCCCACTAAAGTAAAATGAGGAAGGTCAAGCCTTATGGAGCGTGCCGTTGGCCCTTTCCCGATCATAATGTCAATGGCAAAATCCTCCATCGCCGGGTACAGGACTTCTTCCACCTGCCGGTTTAAACGGTGGATCTCATCTACAAAAAGCAGGTCACCTTCCTGCAGGTTGTTTAAGATTGCCGCCATTTCCCCGGGCTTTTCAATGGCCGGTCCACTGGTGATCTTCATGTTTACGCCCATTTCATTGGCAATGATCCCGGCAAGGGTTGTTTTCCCAAGTCCCGGAGGACCGTAAAACAGCACATGGTCCAAAGAATCCTGCCGCTGTTTTGCTGCTTCGATATATATTTTCAAGCTCTCTTTGATCTGTGATTGGCCAATATAGTCGTCAAGTACCTGAGGCCGCAGGGATCCTTCGATCCGCACATCTTCTTCCTGTAATTCTGTTTCTATCATCCTCTTCGCCATATAAATTCCTTTTTATCCTAAAACATATTTTTCAGTGCAAGCTTTAAGATGGTTTCCACATCCATATCTTCTGTTATCATAACGCCCTTTACCGCCTGCAGCGCATCCTGCCCTGAATATCCCAAAGCGACAAGCGCTTCCACTGCTTCATTCTGGGCATGGCTCTGTGCCTGTCCGAAAGGATGTAACTCGGCCTGCATTTCCCTGTGGACCAGCGTATCCTCAAGGGAAATCTTATCTTTCAGATCTAAGATCACCCTCTCCGCTGTTTTTTTCCCGATTCCAGGCGCTTTGGCAATGCTTACGGCATCTCCTGACATAATGGCAAACCGAAGACTGTCCGCTGTCATAACGGATAAGATTGCAAGTCCGCCCTTGGGCCCAATGCCGTTAACGGTAATCAGTTTCCTAAAGATTTCAAGGTCATCCCTTGAAAGAAATCCAAACAGGCTGAAAGAATCCTCCCGCACACAGGTATATGTATAAAGCTTCACTTCTGCCCCGATCCCCGGAAGCCGTGCTGCCGTTCCTGTGGAGATTTTCAAATTGTAGCCAATATTTCCCGTATCAATCACTACGTTTTCCTCGGAAATATCTTCAATGAACCCTTTCACAAAAGCTATCATTTATAAAGGTCCTCCGTTTCTGGTTATTTTTTGGATATATGGCAGTACAAGTGCCGCAACAGCGCCAATCACAATACCGGTAACCAGCCCTGAGATAATCAATACGGGCAGATAATAAAACACGGAATATGTTTCTACCACAAAAAAAGCAACCAAAAGCTGCCCCATATTGTGCACGATGCCTCCAACGGCACTGACTATGGGCATATGAAATAAATTACTTTTTTTTAATAAGATCATTGCCGCCGCACTGGCTGCAGCGCCTGCCAGAGAATAAATGACCGTAAACAAGCTGCCAAATAAAAAACCACTGACCATAGCTTTCGTCAGCGTCAAAAGAAAGGCCTCCTTTGCGCCAAAAAGATACAGACACAAAATCACTGCCAGGTTGGCAAGTCCTATTTTGATCCCAGGTATCCCCGGCTGGAAGGAAATCAAATTTTCCACATAAGACAAAATCAGTGCCATTGCCATTAAAAGGCCTATATATGCGGTTTTATTCCTTTTATCAGTAGGTGATGGCATCCAGTTCACCTTCCTTATCCGAATCAATGGTAATCACAAGCTTATGAGGAAGGCAGATGATACTTTCGCCTTTATTGGAAATTGCACGCTGGCTTACGCAAAGACGGTCAGGGCAGTCAGCATCCGATACCGCCGCCTCTCCCCCGCTGATCATTAAAAGATTATACCCATTTTCGTTAAAAGGAATCGTGACAGTCTCCTCTGCTGAAAGTGGATATCTGGCAATTTCCTGCCCATCCTGAATGACTACGACCATTTGCGCATTTCCATAGTTTAAAACGGCAAAAACCGCCCATGCCAAAAACGCCGCCAGAACCATCCCCCAAAATAATATAATATCCTGTTTCGTCTTCTGCTTATTCATGAAGTCATTTTATCATATGCGAACATATGTTTCAAGTATTGGATTTTCTTTTTCTTGCTTTTCTGTCAGTTCTTCCTTATAATACTAATGTCTGGTAACTAATGTTTGATTTCAAAATATAAGAGGGATTATGAGCAGAGAAGATTATAGTAAAGCATTTAAACTTGGAAAAAAAGATTATCAGGCCCGGATGCTGCGGGGAGAAAAACCTACTCTTCAAGTTTTGGATGATATCATGCCTGAAAAAGGATCTTATTATGAGATTCCGTTAGGACTGGTACAGATTCCAACAGATCAGATCTCGGGAACCAAAACTCATGGAAGGAGCAATTCTTTTGCCGGGAATTTCATGCCGATCTTGCAGGAAAATACTGAATTTGCAAGCAAATGGTCGGCCCTAAGCACCAGCCATATAGAAGAAGGTATCCGGGATGCCATCAAGGCTTACGAATATATGAATAAATTTTATGTGCTGGAAGGAAATAAACGCGTCAGCGTTATGAAGTACCATAAAGCAGTTTCTATCATGGGTGATGTGATCAGGATTGTTCCCAAAAGAACGGATGAAAAAGAAAATAAAATTTATTATGAGTTTATGGATTTTTATCAGGCGGCCCCGATCAATTACATCTGGTTTTCCCACGAAGGGGATTTTGCCAAGCTCCAAAAGGCAGTAGGCAAAGAACCCGGAGAACATTGGACGGAAGACGAACTTTTGACATTCAGTGCGCTGTACACGCGCTTTACCACTAAGTATAAGGCAAACGGCGGCAATAAACTGCAGATTACCCCTGGCGATGCCTTTCTTTCTTTTATCACATTGCATGGTTATCATGATGTGGAAGATAAGACCACAAATGAGTTGAATGCCCTGATTGATAAAAGCTGGGAAGAATTTAAGCTTTTGCAGGAAGATCAGGAAATTGACCTTAAGATGACCCCGCCCCGCCCGGAAAAAAAGCCACTGCTCAGCAAGCTGCTCAGCGGTGTTCCAAAGATCAAAGCAGCCTTTATTTATGAAAAAACACCGGGAAATTCCGCATGGACCTATGCCCATGAGCTTGGACGGCTTTACTTGGAGCAGACCTTCCCCGAGGAACTCAGTACCGTATGTTATGAAAACGGAACGCTTGAGAACGCAGATGAAATCATTGCAACGGCAATTGCCGATGGCTGTAACCTGATTTTCACAACTACCCCTGCTTTTGTCCAGGCCAGCGTAAAAGCAGCCATTGCCAATCCGGATGTACGGATTTTGAGCTGCTCATTAAACACTTCCCACAGGTATATCCGCACCTATTATTCGCGGATGCATGAAGCAAAATTTTTGATGGGCGCCATTGCCGGGGCCATGGCAACCAATGACCGTTTAAGCTACATTGCGGATTATCCTATTTATGGCACCATTGCCAACATCAACGCCTTTGCCCTGGGTGCAAAAATGATCAATCCCCGGGCTAAAGTTTATCTGGAATGGTCTACCAAAAAGGAAGTGGATATTTTTGAAAAGATAAAAGAAACACAGTCCTCCTGTATTTCCGGAAGAGATATGGTGATACCGGAAGATGCGGATCGTTTCTTCGGCCTTTATTTCATGGATGGATATAACCCCAGAAGTCTCGCCATGCCTTTATATCATTGGGGAAAATTTTATGAACAATTAATCCGAACGATCATGGACGGAACCTGGAAGCATGACGACGCTTCATCCACCAAAGCGATCAATTATTGGTGGGGAATGTCGGCAGGTGTCATTGATGTGGTCTGTTCCCAGCATCTTCCCATCGGCACCAAACGTTTGGTAGATTTATTGAAAACGGCGATCAGCTCAGAATCATTTAATCCGTTTTCCGGGATACTATACTCCCAGGATGGTATCGTCGTTGACGATCCCAATAGAAGTCTTTTGCCGGAAGAAATTATGGCTATGGATTGGCTTGCCGAAAATATCATTGGATCCATTCCTAAGATGGAAGAATTGAAGGAGCAGGCAGCTCCTGTTATCAGCCAGCAGGGTGTAAAAAAGGAAGGTTAACTTGCAGATGAAAATACTTGCGATTTCCGATGAAGAATCGAAATCCCTGTGGGATTTTTTTGATAGGGAAAAAGTCGAGGGAGTTGACCTTATCATCTCCTGCGGGGATTTGGACCCGCGATACCTTTCTTTCCTCGTAACACTCGTCAATGTTCCAGTCTTATATGTCCACGGGAATCATGACGGAAAATATGAAAAAATCCCACCAGAGGGTTGTACTTGTATTGAAGATGAGATTTTTGTGTATAACGGGATCAGAATTTTAGGACTTGGCGGTTCTATGCGCTATCGGCCAGGTCCACATCAATATACTGAACGGGAAATGCGGAAACGAGTTGCAAAGCTGTGGTTTCAACTTTTGCGCCATCGTGGGTTTGATATTTTGGTAACGCATTCTCCCGCTTACGAATTAAATGACGGGCGCGACCTTCCCCATCAGGGATTTCAGGTTTTCCGTAATTTGATTGAAAAATACAAGCCTGCCTATTTTTTGCATGGACATGTCCATATGTCCTATGGGCGAAACCACAAAAGATATGATCACTACATGGATACCCATATCATCAATACCTATGAAAAATGTATCTTTGATTTTGAAGATGATAACCCAAGGGAACATATCCATTAAGAAAGGAAGTTTATTATGAGAATCATATTTGTTCGTCACGGCGAACCTGACTATGCCAACGACACCTTGACCCCTAAGGGCTGGCGGGAAGCGGAACTTCTATCCCAGCGGCTTAAAAATTGGGATATCGACGCATTCTACACTTCCCCGCTTGGACGGGCAAAGGATACCGCTTCCTGTACCTTAAAAAAAATGGGGAGAGAAGCTGTAATACTGCCCTGGATGAAGGAATTTTCCTATGCGATTGATGACCCCGTAACAGGAAGGCACGGTGTTCCGTGGGATTTTGTTCCTTCTTTTTGGACGCCGCAGCCGGAAATGCACACGATGGACCACTGGACGGAAACCAATGTGATGCAGCAAAATCCCGAGATTGCTCCCAGGTATCAGGAAGTATGCCAGAAATTGGACGAACTGCTTTTGTCCTATGGGTACCAGAGAGACCAGCTCTTTTACAGGACCTGCGGGAGGGAAGAACGGTTTATGGCCGGAACGGTCGCACCGGGAAATGTTTTTACAGCCACCTTGGATGAAGATAATAATGCAGGGCCGGTGATCGTAATCTTCTGCCATCTGGGGATTACCGGCATTGCACTCTCCCATCTTCTGAATATTCCGTTCCCGCTGCTTGTCCATGGGTTCTTTATGCCAACCTCCTCCCTCACAATCGTTTCCAGTGAGGAACGCTGGGGGAATGAGGCCTATTTCCGGGTACAGGCTATCGGGGATGTACACCATTTACTTTCCGGCAAAGAACCGGTATCTACGGCCGGATCATTTGTAAAAGCTTTTCAAGGCTAAAAAAAGTGCCACTTTACAGCGGCACTTTTTTACCTTTACTCTTCTGTATCAGAAGAACCATTATCGTCAGATGACGCATCTTCATTAGATGACGCATCTTCGTCAGATGATATATCTTCAACCGGTATCGTTAGATAGTTCAGATTCCCTTTCGTGTCAATCACCTGATAATTTTCAACAAGACCGTTTCTGTATTCTGCTACGATATCGCTTGCAATCACATTCGAGATCCTGGCATTATCCTCTTCATCAAAGTACCTGTTGATAAACTCCACTACATAATATCTGTTACTGTCGGCATCTTCAATAACCGTGATATCACCAGATTTCCTTCCGTCTTCATACAGCCACTCCGCTGCAAGACTCGGGATGGAACTGCGGTATCTTCCTTCTGAAAGGCTGAAATCATTTTCAGGGTCTTCATAATTTGCTTTCGCCTCTTCAGAAGCATATTTTGAGCAAAGTTCGTTGAAGTCCGTTCCTTTCCTGCGTGCATCTGCCATTTCCTCAGCATCCGCTTTTATCTTCTTAACGGCTTCCGCAACCTCCTCCTCAGATGCTTCCGCGTCTAATCCAGTGGTAAATACATAGCTTCTGTAGTCTACCTTGTCATAATCTACCTTATGCTCTTCATAATAAGCCTTAACTTCATCTTCGGCAGGTGTGTTTTTTTCCAGAAGATCCTGATAATAAGCATTAGCAAGTAAACTATCTTTGGCAAAAGGCTCTATATTTTTGGCTGTAGCATAATTGCCAAAGGCAATTTTATAATATTCGCTGACGCTGACCCCCTGGTCGGCAGCTCCAGTTTCAATTTGTTCGATAACATTCGCATAATCCTCTGTATCGTCATAGGTAAAGCCGTTTTTCTCTGCATCGTCCGTCATTGCCTTCATCTGCTTGATCTGCTCTACCGTCATTTGGTCGAACATATCCTTCCATGTTAAGTCTTCCGAATATTGCTGTTCGGCAAAATCCCTCGTCGTGTCAAGGCCAAGATATTCAACCGGCATATAGGCTGACATGGACGCCAAATATGCATTTACCGTGGAATTAAAATAGTAATCGTATTCCAGACGGGTAATCTTATGGTCTCCGACCTGAATATAAGTTCCTTTTAATGCTGTCTGTTTCGTAATAATGGAAAGCGCAACTGATATTACAATAGCAGCCACAAGCGCTATGCCTATAACAGAAAAAACAATTTTTGTAATCTTCTCCTGCCGCTTGTCCTTTTCTTTTTGCTTACGACGTTTCTCCATTTTCAGGTCATATTTTGTCATAACCTTCTGCTCACTGCCAGCTTCCGGTGCAGTTTTTTTAGCCATTTTAAAACTTCCTCCTCATTTCTGGTATCTTTATAAATCATAGAACAGGATTATCATAGAATATTTTATGATGTAATTGTGTCTATTCTGTGACTTACGTTCCCTATTTTACCACATAATCCGTCTAAAAGAAACAACTTCATAAATAAAATCACTTATACCAGATTGTTCTCCCTATATAACCGCTCCCGGTAATCAGGGTCAGAAGCCGCTTTACTAATTTCATTGCTTCTTCCACCATTTGTCAGTATTTGTACCAACTCTATAAAACGATCAAATTCTTCTGCCGCCTTCTCATTTTCTTTCCTTACCTCCTCCCAAACTTCTTCCTTAACCTCTGGTCTGAGTTCCTTTTTCAACAAATATACATATTCTTCCCACAGCATATAGCTTTTCCTCACCTCCGGGTGGATCTTCGCTTTTTCTGCAAGCTTATGGATCTTTTTCGTGGCGGAATCCGTTGCATTTTCTTCACGGCTGTTTCTGATATAGCGGAGCATCGTCTTGATCTGGTCATTTCCACCCTTATTTCCACCTGTGTAAAAGTAATAAAACCGCAGCCCATCCTCATAATCCAGTTCATCTACTTCCTCACATTTATTCCGGATGCGGTACATCATATAATCATATCCAAAAGGATCCTTGTCCAGAATCATCAGGACATACAAATCTGGTAAATGCCTGTAATCATTCTCCCCACTTTTCAGATTACTGCTGTCTGCCAGTGCCTGATAAAAACGGTTATGTCTGGGGAGATTCGTTCCAGCTGCAAGATGCGGCTCAATATCATAAATGTTCATGGCCGCTTTATCCTTTGTGCCGTCGTCATGCACCCTTTCCACTGGTTCTTCCACTTTCACATCCAGCCGGATTCCCTTAAGGTCCGGGCAGGCAGGCGGCAATACCTTCTGTACCGTCACATTCACCTTCCCTATTTCCCGCTGTAACAGCGTAGACAAGACTACCCTGCAAAATGTTTCCCCTACTTCCTTGTCAGAAGCAAGCCTGTTCATCAAAAAATCATCAATAACGTTCAGGTCTTCCAATGGTTTCTTCGTATAAGCCATTCTTTCTCCTTTCGTAAAACGGCAGGCCTGCTTTGCCTTCTGCGAAAGGATATCTTTCTAATCCCTATCGTTATATCAGCTTCCTGCCTTATTAAATTGGTATTGGTAATAAAGCAAGGACTTCTAAAACAGATATTTGCACCCCTTCGGGGATGTCCATTAGAAAATCAGATTATAGAACGAATTTCCGTTAGAATTTCTATGCTTTATTTTAACAGAGACACATCCAGTCTGTCAATACACTTTTATAATATTTCGATAAATTATTCTCAATGGGTATTGTTTTCGAAATTTATTTGTAGTATAGTTTACTTAATATCATAAATGTATGTTTTGTTTTATCTTTAAACATGTCTCTTGTTTCTCCCAATTTGTCCTCAGACAAATATCTCTTCATTTTCCATATTCAATCTTTACCTATATTAGGTCATTTACGTAATACATATTATAATATATTTGAAATATTTTTTAAATACTTATTTCACACATTATGTAATACTTTAAAAAAATCAAAATTGAAATATGATGGTATCAGGAGGTGGAATTATGGCATTTCAAATAAAACCGGACCGCAAGGAAACAGAAACAAAATCAATCCGATTCCCATTAGAGCTTGTTGAAAAGATTGAAACAGCGATAGAAAGAAATGACGTGTCTTTTTCAAGCTTTGTGATACAGGCCTGCGAATATGCGTTAGACCATATTGATAAAATTGAGTAGGGAAGATGAATCTTCCCCTACCCGCTGCGCGGCCCGTGCGCCGTTTCCGGCGGCATAGTTTCACTGCACGGGTCTGTGCATAAAAAGTGCAAGCCGGACGGCTTGCACCTTCTAAAATACCCTGAACCTGTTATGTCCACCGGTTTTTTCCCATTACTGTTACTTTTGGTTGATGTAGTTTACCAGACCTTCCGCATCTATGATCTTTTGCATAAATTCAGGGAATGCCTGCCCTTTAAATTGTGTACCCTTAGTAAGATTCTTAATGATGCCGGAATCAAAATCTACTGTGACCTCATCTCCTGCATCAATGCCTTTGGAAGCTTCCGGACATTCGATGATCGGGAGCCCGATGTTGATCGCATTCCTGTAAAAGATACGCGCGAAAGTTTCGGCGATCACGCAACTCACCCCTGCCGCTTTGATAGCGATCGGGGCATGTTCCCTTGAAGAACCGCAGCCGAAATTTTTATCCGCCACGATAATATCGCCTTTCTTTACTTTCTTCATAAAATCCTTATCAATATCTTCCATGCAATGTGCCGCAAGCTCTGCCGGATCTGAAGAATTTAAGTACCTTGCGGGGATGATTACGTCCGTGTCCACATTGTCACCATATTTGAAAACAATTCCTTTTGCTGCCTTCATGTTTATACCCATGCCTTTCCCGTATAGACCTTTCCCATGTGGAAACAGGCTCAAATACGTAAATTGAAACTTTCGAATTTATTTTAAGTTCTTTCAAATTATTTTTACAGACGGCAGGGGCAGGATATCTTCCCCGCAACCGCACTGGCTGCCGCAACCGCCGGGCTTGCCAGATAAATTTCAGAATCAACGTGGCCCATACGCCCTACAAAATTACGGTTCGTGGTGGATACGCAGCGCTCTCCCTCTGCCAAAATCCCCATATAACCGCCAAGACAAGGGCCGCAGGTAGGGGTGCTTACCACCGCGCCGGCTTCAATAAATATCTTAAGAAGCCCTTCCTCCATCGCCTGCATGTAAATGGCCTGAGTTGCCGGAATTACGATACAACGCATGCCTTTAGCCACATGTTTTCCTTTCAATACTTTTGCGGCAATCCTCATATCGTCAATCCGCCCATTGGTACAGGAGCCGATCACCACCTGATCAATCTTGATATCATCCGTAATTTCATCAATGATCCTTGTGTTCTCGGGAAGATGAGGGAATGCCACTGTGGGGCGGAGCACACTAAGGTCAATCGTATACTCTTCATCATAAACCGCATCTTCATCCGCTTCATAGATCGTATAAGGCTTATCAGAATGTTCTTTCATATAAGCAATAGCAAGGTCATCCACCGGAAAGATCCCGTTCTTGCCGCCTGCTTCGATAGCCATATTGGCAATGGTAAACCGGTCGTCCATGGTAAGGTTCTTGATTCCCTCTCCCACAAATTCCATGGACTTATACAGAGCCCCGTCCACACCGATCATACCGATGATATGTAAGATCACGTCTTTGCCGCTTACCCATTCGGAAGGCTTTCCCACCAGGTTAAACCTGATCGCCCCCGGCACTTTAAACCATGCTTTCCCGGTTGCCATGCCTGCGGCCATATCCGTACTTCCCACACCGGTAGAAAATGCCCCCAAAGCACCGTAAGTACAGGTATGGGAATCCGCTCCAATGATCACATCCCCGGCAACGGTAAGCCCCTTTTCCGGCAAAAGTGCGTGCTCAATTCCCATTTCCCCTACTTCAAAATAATTGGTGATCTGATTGCGGTACGCAAACTCCCTTACACATTTGCAGTGCTCCGCAGATTTAATATCCTTGTTCGGTACAAAATGATCAGGAACAAGGGCAATCTTATCTTTATTAAATACCCCTTCCGTTTTCATCTTTTCCATTTCCTTAATGGCAACCGGGCTGGTGATATCATTGCCAAGCACCAGATCTAAGTCAGCCTCAATAAGCTGCCCGGCTTCTACCTGACTAAGCCCCGCATGAGCTGCCAGAATTTTTTGGGTCATTGTCATTCCCATGTCCTTTACCTCCGTCAAAATGTTCCTGTCAGTTCTTTTCTGTATCTGATAGTAACATAAAATATATTGTTTGGGAAATAGTATCTGTTTATATCATCCATAACTTGTAGTTATAAAATTTTTGTATTATAATGATATTTATTGATAAAAAGGCACGGTGGTTTCCATGGAGCAAAATCTAAACTTGTATCATGTATTTTATGAAGTGGCAAACTGCCACAATTTTTCAATTGCTGCTAAGAAAATGTATATCAGCCAGCCTGCCATCAGCAAATCCATATCAAAACTGGAAGAAAACTTACATACCGTCCTTTTTCACCGTTCCTCAAAAGGCGTCACCTTAACCCGGGAAGGAGAAATTCTCTACCGCTATGTGGAACAGGCGCTTTTTTCTTTAAGGTCAGGGGAAGAACAGCTAAAGACATCCGCATCATTTCCAATAAGCCAGTTATCCATTGGGGTCAGCACCACTTTGTGTAAGTATGTCCTACTGCCTGTGCTCAAAGATTTTATGACCCAAAACCCCAATATTAAGATCACCATCTCCTGTCAGCCTACCCTGGACACAATTTCGGCACTGCAGGAAGGTTCTATTGATATCGGGCTTGTGGGGATCCCTTCCAAAGCGGAGGAAACTGACAACAGGCTTATCACGTACCTGCCCATAAAAACGATTGAGGATATCTTCGTTGCCACAGACTCCTACCTTGCCCCTTTTTTAGGGAAATATAAAAATGACCTGTATAAAAAAGAAGGATTTTTCAAAGATGCTTCTTTTATCATGCTGAACAAGGAAAATATTTCCCGGCAGCATGCGGACTTGTTCCTTGCCGCAAATCATCTTGACCTTAAGAACATTATCGAAGTAAATAATATGGACCTGTCTATCGAATTTGCAAAAGCCGGGCTTGGTATTGCCTGCGTGATCGGCGATTTTGTGGAAAAAGATCTAAAAAAAGAAACCCTGCGGGAAATAAAATTAGGCCACAAGGTTCCAAAGCGCCAGATCGGGCTGGCTTATCCGGCAAAATCCGCCCGTTTCGGAGCTATCGACGCATTGATCCAATATTGTCAAATTTTAATTCCCACTCAATTTCCGCCCTCCTAGGCCCATTCCCGGGAACCACTTCTGATCACCTGCACAAATCATACTTCACGATATCCATGCTTACCGTTCCATCCGCAAAAAAAGAAATGCCATCCGCAGCCTGATCCGTATAAAAGACAGCTGTCATCACCTGTTCTCCGTCATTCACAAAAACCTCCACACTGAACCGGTCCAAAATGATCCTGACCTTTAATTCCCCTTTTTTCGCATTGGGAGCACTGACCAGACATCGGCGTTGATGGATGATCGCCCTTCTGGATCCGGAAAATTTCCGGTCAATCTTTAAGATCCCTTCATGAGGGCGGAAGCTCAAGGACGTCTGGTAATTTTCATCCTGCGCAAACCGTACCGCAAATTTCTGGTATATATCCCCCTCTTCCTTCGGGCGTAAGGAAAGTTCCATATCCGCCTTCCGCCCCTTGATCCCTTCCAGACTGATATTTCCACAAACAGGCACATTTCTGTACTCCACTCTGCCGCTCCTTAACGCATCCAGCTCCCGCAAAGGCTTCTGGCAGAGTTTCCCGTTCTTTACGGACAGCTCTCTTGGCAGGCTCATCTGCCCCAGCCACGCCCGTTCCGGCGCATGGAGGTTACAGGTATCCCAGTTTTGCATCCACCCGATCATGATCCGCCTTCCATCCGGTGCGAGGACCGTCTGTGGCGCATAAAAGTCAATACCATAATCAATAGACTGGTCCTTTTCCTCTATAAATGTATCCGTATCTTCATCGTAACTGCCAATCAGACATAACGTTCCATTCCCGTTGTGATATTCAAATCCCTGAGGCAGCATATCCTGAGGGCTGATAAGTAACACCCCTTTCCCGTCCAGTTCAAAAAAATCAGGGCATTCCCACATCCTTCCAAAGCGGTTTTTATTTTCGGCCAATACTTTTTTAAAGCTCCACGCAAATCCATCCCGACTGGTAAAAAGAAGAATCTGTCCACTGCCGTCTGCCGGTCTGTTTCCCACAACACAACAGTAAGTTCCATCTTTTTTCCGCCACATTTTGGGATCGCGAAAATCGCTCCGGCTGCAGCCATCGGGAAGGTCTTTGGTATCCAGCACCGGATTATTTTCCACTTTTTCATAATCTACCCCATCCCCCACGGCAAGACATTGTGTCTGGATGGCATTACTATCCCCATTCTTAAACTTTTCTTTCTGAACGCCTGTATACATCAAAAGATGCCTGCCGTCCGGAAGTACAATGGCACTGCCGGAAAAACACCCATCCCTGTCATAAATTTCATCCGGGGCCAGGGCCGCCGGAAGGTATTCCCAATGCAGCAGGTCATCGCTGACCGCATGGCCCCAGTGCATAGGACCCCAATGGGAGTCATAGGGATGGTATTGGTAAAACATATGGTATTTTCCGTTATAAAAGGAAAAACCGTTGGGATCGTTCATCCAGCCAACCCGGGTAGATAAATGAAAATCAGGGCGTTCCGCCCCAGGGATCGTTTTTTCAACTGTTTCTTCAAATTTTCGTGCTTCACGCAATGTCTGGCTGATCATAATCTCTTTCCTTCCTTATCATAAATTACATAAACAATTCCTGTTCTTATTTTCTATGATTCTCCACCCGTATGTCAATAGCCGGATTCCATTTCCCAAAGTTCCAACTCTATCACACGTACTGACTTACCTCCAAGCCGGATTTGCCGTCCATTCCCCTTAACATAGTTTCGCTGGGTAATAGATTTCTTTTCGTTTAAATATACTTCAATCATAGAATGGTCTAAGAAATACTCCATAATCACAGGGCTGCCGCCAATATCCACCTGATCCACTTCTCCCCGGTATCTGCCAAGTTCTTTTCCGGTTTCATCGGTAACGCCAAAGCGCTTTTTATCTTTATCATAATAAACTGCCCTCTCGAAATCTTCACTTTTGGTTTTCAGTACAAACTTAGACGTCTCCGCTTCCACTCTCATCCAAAACTGATTTCCACTTATCTCCTCCAACGCTTTATTTGCCTCACCCAGAGAAACATCTTTCAGATGCAGCAGCTTTTTCTTTTTTAACTGGTAGATTTCCCGAATAGGGTTCATATGGAGCTCTTTGTCCTTAACGGATAAGGCAACAGGAAGTCCTCCATTATGCGCCCAACCGGAATGATATGTATCTATGCCATTTCGCATTCCCTGGGCAATAGTAAACACCACGGTACGTCCATCCGGTGTCACGAACCCACTTGGTCCGGTAAAAATCCCATGCCCTAAATCCAACAAAAACGCCTTTTCGTGAAACTTGCAAAACTTTCTTTCAGATGGATTCCATTCCCCCAGAAACCCAAAGTTTTCCACCACATCCCCTTCTATCTGACATCCGCACACAAGGAACAAGTGGCATACGGTACATCCGTTTTCGTCTTTTAAAGGTAACAGCACCGGAAGTTCGAAAACATGGCCGATATCCTTGTTCTTTTCATATTCATAGTCCAGAAAGAATCCATGCGTCTGCCAGTCAGATAAGTCCTTTGAAGAATATAGGACTGCGTTCCCACCGCCGTTATTTTCATCCCCGGTTCCCACCAGCATGAAGTAGGTATCCTGTTCAAGCCATACAAAGGGATCTCGAAACTCCCCCATCCACCCTAAAGTCTGCTCCACCACCGGGTACGGATATTTTTCCCATTCCGGAAGCTTTTTTTCTTCCTCGTTTAAAAAACCGTATCCCGCATTCAGTTTTGCCGTTGCCATCGCTACAAACTGGTTCGGGAACTTACTGTTATTTCCGGCAGTATAAAAGATCCGCGGGATTCCCTCTTTATCAATAAGCGCACTGCCTGACCAGCAGCCGTCAGGATCCAGATTGCCTTCACCTGTTTCTAATGCCAGGGGAAGGTCTTCCCAATGCACCATATCTTTACTTACCATATGCCCCCACTGGATATGGTTCCAGATTGGCGCATGCGGATTTGCCTGATAAAAAATGTGATAATATCCTTCATAGAAAAACGGTCCGTGAGGTTCATTCATCCATTTGCCGGGTGCGATCAGATGATAGGAAGGCCGCTGCAGATCCCTTTCATAAGCATGTCTGCTTGGAAGAATCTGCCCGGTTCTCTTCCCAAACTCATACGTACCGTGAAAGTCTTTTACCCCGCTTTCATGAAAAGGATGCCCATGTATCGTCATTTCTTCCATCAGCCCGTAATAAATCCCAAGCGGGGTATGTTCCGAAAAGGACTCATGGTCTATATATTTCCCAATGCAGGCTTCCTGTGCGGGCCATTTCACCTGCATATGACGGGGAAACTGCTTTCGATTTGACAAAACGCCATTTATGTATAAATCACACCAGCCTGCATCTTCCCAAAAAGACACGGTAACAATATTCCAGGCATTTTTCTTCACCCCTGCCCGGATGGAACGGAATGAAAAAATTTCCTTCCCATTACCAAATCCTATCTGAATTTTACCCTGTTTTTCAAGCAACAAATAAAACCCTTCTTTTCTTTTTAAATCAAACAAAGAAAATAGTCCATCCCCCTGGTCCGAATATCCTAAAGGCGCAAAATAGATGCTGAGAGAAAACCCGCCATTTTTTTGTATTTCCTTCAGCCGGCCTTTAAACCAGATAGAATACCCGTCAAACAATAGAGCTTTTTCATAAAACCAGCATTCCCTGTTTTCAAAAAAATCCTGGTTCATGGCAAATTGATTTTCTTCATCCGTACTCCTGCACAAAATGTTTTGCTCTGTGTCATTTCCAAACGTAATGCAAACCATATCTTTCCTTTCCAATCTCTGTTTGTTGCTTATATCCGCTCTTATTCGCTAAGTGCCTGTGTATAACGATCGTAAGCCGCCTGCCAAGCGCCAAGCACATCCGAAAGTCCCATATTGTCAAGGTCTTCAAGGTACTGATCCCATTCCGATTCAATCCCGCCATCCCTTAACCAGTGGGCAGCCCTCTCTTCACTCATAGACTTTATGTCACTGAGCTTGTCGTTGATCACTTGGTACTATGTCAAGAAAAAGTACAAGTTAAACGTGGACTTTTTGTCGAATCAAT
>OFGG01000372.1_pt1 | contig 39919 bp, 29 predicted proteins | sample 1521701 | NCBI WGS metagenome assembly OFGG01 (sample SAMEA3504081, study PRJEB24116) | mouse gut metagenome | biome: mouse gut; feature: mouse-associated habitat; material: faeces | place: Denmark | collected 2011
CGGCTTTCCAGCCTGTGACGCGCCGTCTCGACTCCTCGTCTTCCAGGCCGCAGAGCTCCGCGATATCGTCCACCAGGCGCTCATAGTCCGCGTACTTTTTCTCCTCCTGCTGCTGTGTCAGGCCCGTCCTGGAATGGCTCCCGGCCCTAACCGCCACGCCGTACAGTTCTTCACGGATAGTCGGGCATTTGTATCGGTACACGAAGGGCAGCAGCATCTGGAAATTCTGCCCCACGTCATATTCCGGGATATGCCTCTGGGGATAGATGCGGAAAAAAGGCTCCGACCTGAACATGTAGCAGCCGCAGCAGACGAAGGTCCTGGACTCCAGGATGTCCCAGAACAAATCCTCTTTCGACAGATCCCCCCGCTGCTCATCGGCCTTGTCCAGCCGCTCTCCTGTGTTTTCATCGAAATAATAGGACAGGGACCTGACGCATTGGTACTGGGGGTGCCCCGCGAGGAACGCCACCCTTTTCGCCACGGACTCCGGCTCCAGCACATCATCGCTGTCGGGCCAGATTAAATACTCCCCTGTCACATAGGGAAGCCCTGCGTTGATGGCGGCGGAGGCGTTCCTGTGGGACGCCTGTACGATGCGGTAGGCGTAACCCCTGGCGGCGAACCTTTCCCGATAGCCCTCCGCCACCTGTAAGGTCGCGTCCGCGGAGCCGTCATCCGCAAGAATCATCTCTATCCCGGGATAGGTCTGCGACAGCACGGAGTCCAGCATCCCTGCCAGATGCGCCTCCCCATTGTAGACCGGCGTGACGATGGATACCAGCCCCTCCTTCCGATTCCTTCCCACTGAATCCATGTTCCTTCCTCCCATTCCCATCTCTTTTACTTTCGAAAAGGCCTGATTCTGCTTTCTGAAATTCCGAGAGCGTATTTTTGAAGCCTCCAGACCACATATCACGCGGCTTTCCGGAATTCCTTCGGAGCGGTTCCCACAGAGCATATCCTATTTCACCCGCAGGATCTTCCTGTCCTCAATCTTATACACCGCATCGCACTCATTGGCCAGGCTCATGTGGTGGGTCACCATGATCAGCGTCTTGTTCTCCTTAATCTGGCGGATAGAATCGATGACCGCCATCTCCGTCTCCATGTCCAGCGCCGCGGTGGCCTCATCCATCACCAGCAGCTCAAAGTCCTTGTACAGCGCCCGGGCCAGGGCGATCCTCTGCCGCTGTCCCCCGGAAATGGCGGTCCCGTTCTCTCCGATCAGGGTGTGCACCCCGTCCGGCATCCGCTGGACGTCCTCCCATATCTGGGCGCATCTGAGGCATTCCTCCACCCTTGCCTCATCGATTTCCCTCTCGTCCTCAAAAAAAGCCACATTGTTCTGCACGGTCTCCCCGTTCAGGTACACGGTCTGGGGGATATAGCTTACCAGCTCCCCCATGCTTGCCCTGCAGGACCCCTGGGAATCCCTTTGGCCTACAATGTCATAGTCATCAAAGAACACATGGCCCCCCTGCGGCTTCAGAAGGCCTAACAGGAGATCCACAAAGGTGGTCTTCCCCGCCCCGGAGGCCCCAATGATGGCGATGGAGCAGCCTACCGGAATGTCGATGGAGGCATCCTCGAATATCTTCACCCTGTCATTGTAGCCAAAGGTCAGGTTCCTGACGCAGACCCCTTTCTCAAAGGTCAGGCGCTTCTGGCGCAGTTGGCCCATACGCCCTTCCTCCTCCTTGATTCCGGCATATCTCCCCATGCTCTCCCGGATGGCCTCATAGGCTTTCCCGGCGAACTCCACATTGTTCATCCCGCTTAAGATGGTATAGGCCATGGGCAGCATCCTGACCAAAGCCGTGATGTACACCACCATAGGCGCAAGCACCATGGCCAGGTCCGTGCCGAATACGAGAATCACCGCCAATATCACGAACATGGCCGCCATGATGGAATTCTGCAGGATGACGGCGATGCTGTTGAGCTTATATCTGTATTCCCCCTGCACCTGGGCGTAGTCGCTGCTGGCCTCTCTGTATTTCCCCAGGACGAAGGCGCAGCGGTCGTCGATCTTCATCTCCTTGAAGGAACCGTAGGCAATGGTAATCTGGGAATTGGCCTTGATGGAGCAGGCCCGGGATCTCTCTCCGTAGGCCTTCATCCGCGCCCGCATCCGGACGAACACAAAGGCCATGAGCGCAAGCAATACGATGCAGCTGGCCACTCCCATCCATTTGGACACATAGACCAACATCACCCCATAGCCCGCCATGGTGATGCCGTTCACCACGATTCCGATGCAGTCCATGATGATCTGGATGCAGCTGGTGGTATCGTTGCGGACCATGTTCAGGGCCTGCATGGCGCTTTTTTTGCTGTGCTCCCCCAAATCCTCCTTGATCAGCAGCTCGTAGATCTTCATGGACAGTTTCTGGGCTCCATTGTAGACGAAGCGGTTGGAGACTCTGCTCTTATAGAGCTCGAAGAGGCATTTCAGCAGGGACAACAGTATCATGAACAGCGTAAAAGCTATCAGTCTATCGGATGCCCGGTTTTCCTGCACCACCCTGTTGATGATGTAGATGATGACAGAAAAGCTGAAGATGTCCACCACCGGACTCACCAGGCTGAAAGCCGCGTACAGCTTCCAGGTCCTCTGCTCCTTTTTCTCCAGTATGCCTGTCAGGTATCTGAACATTTCCCTCATGTCGCTTTCCTCCGAATTCCGTATCCGTCTCATTTCCCGCCTCTTCCTCCCGTCAGCCGCCTCTGTAATTCTCTCCATGACAGATTCAGCCGGAACCAATCCACGAACAGCCCGAAGGGCAGCCTCCGGTACAGGCCCATGAACCTGTCCCGCCCTGCCGCCGCAGGGGTGGGGCCTTTCAGCCTTGGCTGCAGCACGTCCTCCCGGCCGCAGGGGAACCAGTCCGCCTCCCCCTTCATCTCCTCCCAGATCTCCCTGGCCAGGTCGGTGTGGAGGATGACCATGGAGGTGCCCAAACCGTCGTCCATGTCCGGCCGGACCTTCTCGATCCCCCAGAAGTCCCCCAGGGTGAAATCGCTGTCCCTGTCCACGGTGCAATAGCCGCAGGCATGGCAGGAGGGCCGGATGATATGATCCGTGAAGTACATCCTGCAGAACATATCGGAATTCAGGCTTCCGGCATACTCTTTCCCGTCTACCACATAGGCGCAGGTATGTCCGTTGTCCCCCGCCCTCTTGTCCCGGAAGGAGAACGCAGTCATTCTGCCGCCCCGCTTCCGCTCCAGCCACTTCACATAGGAGGCCCAGATGCCGGGGGAAGGGGCGCCATAGCAGACCAGGTCCGCCACGATCAGCTTCGGCCATGTTTTCCCCAGGAACCGTCTCAGGGCATGGGCCTGGCAGGGCGTACCGACGAACAGCACCCATCTGCCCTCCGCCAGCCGCTGCCGGATGCGGCCATAGGTTCCCGTCAGGTCGCTCTGGACATATTTCGTCCGCTTCAGGGCGTCCAGCTCTTCCCCGCCGCACGCCTCTCGGTGCGCCACTCTCATATGCTGGTCAAAAGCAGCTCCGTAGACCACCCCCTGCCGCCGGAGCACATAGTCCGCCAGCAGCGGGAACATGCCGCCGGAGGAGCTGGCCAGGCGCAGATTTCTGTCCCTGGCCCGGATGCCGAAATAAGAGTTCTCCGCTTTCCCGGGATTTCCGTGAGATGCGTCCCCGCCGTGGGATGCTTCTCTTATAGGACATGTCCGCTCACATTTCCCGCATTTTATGCACTTTTTTTCGTCGATTTCCGGATACAGGAAGCCCTCTCCGTCCATGGCCATCCGTATCGCGCCCACAGGGCATATGTCCCCGCATGCGCCGCAGCCGCAGCATTCCTCTTTCTTCCGATATAGCTCCATCCCCGCTCCCGCCCCTTTCATGTACACGCCGCCCCCGGCAGAATCCGCCCCGTCCTCAAACTGCCCAGATCCCCCGCAGGTTCCCCAGCAGGAACTCCCCGGAGACCCGGGAGGCCTCCACCGTCCGCCGCCGGACTTCCCCCCAGTCCACCGGGGCGTCGATATCCCTGTCGCCCTCCCCACAGATTCTGTCCTCCAGGCCGTGAATCCGCAGAATGTTCTGCAGCCTGGCGCTTAAGCTGCTGTGGGCGAAGGCCAGGAACTTCTTCTGAAAAATGATGCTGAACGCCACCGCGTGGAAGGAATTGGTCACCACATAGTCCGCATGGTGGATGTACCCCAGAAATTCCGCCGGGCCGGCCGTCACGTCCAGGTCGAAGCCCTGATCGGCCCCCTGGAGCCCGGCCCGCACCTCCACCACGGACAGCTTCTTCTCCCGGGCCAGCTTCCCGGCGTACTCCGCCATCCTCCGGTTGCCCTCCGTGACGTACACCAGTATATAGCCCTTTTTCTCCGGGACCTTTTCCGCCTGCTGCCAGGTCTCCCTCTCCAGGAAGAACACCGGATCCAGCACCGCGGCCACCTCCCCTTCGTAAAATCTCTTTACATAAGGAATGGCCGCTTCCTCCCGGACGGACAGGGCGTCCACATGCCTCACCAGCCTCCCGAATTTTTCGTCATACCGGTCAGGAATGGACGCTCCACCGAAGCTGGCGGCGTAGGAGATCACCTTCTCCTTCCCCCTGGCCTGAAAAGCCCCGAAATAGGCCCTCCGCAGCCCGCAGGTGATGGCCGGGTTCCATATCTGGTCGCTGCCCACGATATAGCACCAGTAGGTGAGCTTCCTAAGCCCCCTGACGGACAGGGCCTTGCGCTGGCCCGGCTCCAGCAGGTAAGTCCTGCGGAACCGCTCCATGTTGGCCCGCTGCCTGGAAAACTCCTCCCGCACCCGCATATGGGCCAGGAAGCCGTTCCACATATGGAACAACCCCCATATACGGCCCTTCAGCCCCTGAATGGGGGCATAGGGAATCCACCAGTGGCGGCCTGTCATATAGGGCGGTTCATAGCGGACAATCTCCGTCCCTATCCCCTTGCCGTTCAGGAACCGTTTCAGCCCATAGGCCTGGAGCATGGCCCCATAATTATTCGAACAGTGGAACGTTATGATGCCCACCTGCGCATTTCTTTCCCCCATCTCACCGGCTCCTTTCCTTCACCAAAATATGTATCAATCTATCCAAAATCACGTATATCGGATGACAGCAAAAACAGCAGCGGAAAAGTATCCTGTCGCTGAGACAGATTTCCCCGAACAGCGGATGCCCTGCCTCCGACACAGCCGTCTTCCGCAAATCCGCCGCGGCTTCCCGCTCTCCTCCCCGCCGCAGGGACTCATAGCTCCTCTTTAGCTGTTCTGCCAGGACGATCTCCCACCGCATGGCATAGTCCCTCCGGCCCTTCCGGTATTCCCCGTCCCTGATCCGCCGGGCGCAGTCGAAATATCGTCTCCCTCTCGCCGTCCCCGCGGAATTGGTGACGCTCTCAGGATGCACTCTGTAATAGTACCATGCATTCCCGCAGCAGACGCTCTTCACCTGTCTGTCCGTCAGTCGGTACAGGAACCAGGTGTCCTCCCCGTTGGCCAGGCTTCTGTCGAACCTGACATCCCCTATGGCGGAACGCAGGATCAGCTTGCCGCCGATGCCGGAGAAAATGTCCGTGTACTTTACGTGGAACCAGTTCTCTGTCATTTCTTCGTCCGCTGTGTGCCACCGGGTTGCGGCGCTGTCCTCCCCTATCGGGGCTTCCCCGGCAGCGGCTCGCTTACCTGGCCTCCGCGCATCGGCCTCCCGGATGGCGTCCGCTTCACTTCCAGTCTGCCCTCCGGCTTCCCAGATGGCATCCGTTTCACTTCCGGCCTGCCTTCCGGCCTCCCGGATGGCATCCGTTTCCCTTCCATCCTTCCCTCCGGCCTGCCCTCCGCCCTTCCGCGCATCCTCTCCCCATGCCCTTTTAAGGGCCTCCTCCAGCTCCCTGCCGTCCATCCTGGCGTACCCGCAGAACGCAAGCTGCGCCCCCCATCCTTCCGCCCTGCCCAACATCTCCTCCAGCAGCCTGGGATGGATGGCGTCATCGCTGTCCAGGAAGAAGACATACTCCCCGCAGGCCCTGTCAAGCCCCGTGTTCCTGGCGGCGGAAACTCCCTGGTTCTCCTGGCGCAGCACCTGTATCCGCCCGTCCCTCTCCGCCAGCTTTCCGCATATGCCGGGCCCTTTGTCCACAGACCCGTCGTCAATCACCAGTATCTCCAGCTCAGGATAGGTCTGCCTGACCACAGATTCCAGACATTTCCCGATATAGCGCTCCGCATTGTACATGGGAACGATCACCGATATCTTCTTCCCAGTCTCCACTACCGTAAAATCCTTTCACTTTCCTATGGCTTTTTCCCATGCCATATGCTATAATACGCCGGGCGCTACAGGCGTTCCATATTCCTGACAGAGATTGGAAGCAGACCATATGAAGACCATGAGAACACTGGCCGTCCTGGCCATGGCAGCAAACCTATCCCTGTTCGGCGGCGGGATTTCCGCGCTGGGCAGACAGATTTCCGCAGGCACCGGCGACATCCTGGCCTTTGTCCGGGAGATCTCCGCCTTTGCCGAAGAAGTCTTATTGCGCACAGGCATACGCATTCCCGAATACACGCCGTCCCCCTGCGTGGAATCCGCGGCCGCACTGGACAATCCCTACATCGGCTGGTATCAGATCCACGCCTACACCCTTTCCGATGCCCCCTGGGATCCGACGGATGTCCTGGAGCAGGATTACGGCCCCGGCCTTGTCCTCCTCCAGTTCAATCTGTGCAATTTCGCAGAAGGCCCTGTCAGCGAGGCCGGGCTGGCGCAGTTGGAGGGCATCCTGGACGCCTGGCATTCCAGGGGCAGGCAGCTGATCCTGCGCTTTCTCTACGACTGGGACGGCAAGCCCCACGAGACGGAGCCGGAGAGCCTCTCCCAAATCCTGGAGCATATGTCCCAGACCGCCCGGGTCATAGACAGGCACCGGGACTGCGTCTATATCCTCCAGGGCATCTATGCGGGCTCCTGGGGGGAAATGCACGGCTCCGAATACACCAATGCGGAGGACATGCTCACCCTCATGGAGCACCTGGACTCCGTCACAGACCCTTCCGTCTTCCTGGCAGTCCGCACCCCCGCCCAGTGGCGCGCCGTGAAGGACGCCTGGCAGGCCCGGGAAGGAGACTCCGCCGGGACAGGCCTCCAGCGCCTGGGCCTCTACAATGACGGGCTGCTGGGCTCGGAGACGGATCTGGGCACCTACGGCCAGGGGGATTCGGACTTTTCCGCCGGGCAGACGCAAAAGCGTTCCCGTCAGGATGAAATCACATTTCAGAATACCCTGTGCAACCATGTGCCCAACGGCGGGGAGGTCATCATCGACAATCCATATAATGATTTCCCCTCCGCCGTCCAGGATCTGGCGGCCATCCACATCTCCTACCTGAACGACCGCTACGACGAGGCTGTGCTGGCCAAATGGCAGGCGGACAGCTTCACCGGAGATGGCCCCTTCCGGGGCATGAGCGGATATGATTACATCGCCGCCCACCTGGGCTACCGCTATGTGCTCAGATCCTCCGCCCTCAGCGCCCCCGCTTCCCCGGAGGAGGCGGCGGTGCTGACCCTCGCCCTGGAGAATGTGGGCTTCTCCCCCTGCTACCGCCCCTTTGACGTGGCCCTGAACATGGAAGCCGAATCCGGGGACTATGCGCTGCCGGTGGAGGCCGACACCCGCCTCTGGATCCCCGGCCAGGAAATCCTGCTGGAAATCCCTCTGGATCTCAGCGCCCTTGCCCCGGGGGAGTACAGTCTGTCCCTCTCCGTCTCGGATCCCTTCTCCGGCTTTGAGATCCGCCTGGCCAATGAAGGGGCCCTGGAGGGCGAGGGCTGTCCTGTGGGCTCCCTAACGGTCCGGATATCCCCCCAGTAGAATCCTGTCGCCAGCCCCCTCGTTGGCGAACCGGATGACCCTTCCGTCCGCCCTGCGCTTCAGCGTCAGGAATAACCTGCTGCCCGGGGCGCGCCCTTCCGATATGTCCGCCCGCAGCAGGCTCTCCTGTCCGCTGCGCCACTCTCCCGGGTCCGCGGCCAGATGCCGCAGCACCGCCCTTCCGTCGCCGTACTCTGTCACCAGGAAGCATTCCGCCTCCTGGCACAGGTTCCCGAAGCCCGTGTTCTCCACCGTGACCAGCAGCTCCTTCCCCTTTTTCTCCGTCACATTCCGCACGGTGAACCGATACCCCAGATGCCGGCCGATATAGTCATAGCCGCTGATTCCGTCCCAGCAGCCCGCCTCCTCCACGGTCTCCCGTCTCCAGTGCTCCAGCTGGTCCGGATGGTAGATGCTGTTGAGATAGCTCGCATGCATCTTCCCCAGAACCTCCGCCGCCTGCCGGTATCCTGTCAGGGGCTGGCCGGACAGGATCTCCCCACCATTTGGCGTCATGTCCATACAGCCCTCCTGCCAGTCCAGCTCCTCGCCGCGGCTCCAGCTCCCGGTCTCCCCGGCCTGTGCCCTTGTCCGGGTGCCGTATGTCCCCATGTCCGTCTCCGAGCCGAATATGCCGTCATTGTACAGGCCCAGCCGCTCCTCCAGTCCGGGCTCCGCGCTGCCGTCTGCCACAGTGCGCCACTGGGCGGGGGTGCGCACCGCAAGGAAGCATCTCCCTTCGGTTGCCCGATATAAAGTATTCATCAAATCGCACATGGAGTCCCTGCCCAGGAACTTGGAGCCGTGCATCTCCCCCCAGTTTCCCACGAAGATTCCCTGCAGCACCAGGATATCTTCCATATAAGGCCGGATTGCCCCGCCAATCTGCTCCATGTGACGCTTCACCATGGAGACCGTGAGGGGCTCCCTCTCCATGCCCTTGCCCTCATTGTCGTAGACGAACCGCAGTATCATTTCTTTTCCATTCCGGCGGAAGAATTCCAGGATCTGCCCGATATGGAGCAGGGCCTCCTTCGGAATCTCGCAGACCCTGTAGTCCCCTATGAGGATCAGAACCAGAGCAAGCTGTTCCTGCCTGCAGCTCTCGTCCAGCCAGGCCTCCTCTTCCACAGGCCGTCCCCCATCCGGCTTCGCCCGGAAGGTATAGACATGATACCAGCCCTGCCCGGGATTGTGCAGCTCCCCGCTGCTCTCCATGCACCGGGCGGCCTCGAACGCCGTCTTCTCCCTAAATCTTATCCGCACTGCGCAATCCCACCTCCACGTCCATCTTCAGGAATTTCACCCGGAACAATATGATCACCGTGCTGTACATGACCCGGAGCATGTACCAGAAGGGCTTGAGCCCCGAATGCATGCTCTTCCCCGCCGTCCGGGCATGCATCACCGCCGGCACCTCCACCACCTTGAACTTGGCCAAAAGCATCAGCACCAGCATGTTGGCATCCGGATATTTGTCATCGAAATGATTGTATTTCGAATAATACAGGAAAGCCTTCCTGCTCAGCCCCTGCAGACCCGTGGTAGGATCCGAGATTCGCGCGCCCGTGATCAGGCGAATCATGCCCCGAAACAGGGAGTAGACGACCTTCTTGGGCCATGAAACCGGGAAATCGGAGCTGTCCTTCCGGAACCTGGCCCCCAGCACGATGTCCGGATACCGTCCGTCCTCCTCCGTCTCCTTCAGCCTGTTGTAGAGCACGGGGATATTGCAGACATCATGCTGCCCGTCCCCGTCCATCTGGATGACGTACCTGTATCCGCGCCTTACCGCATATTTATATCCGGTCTGCAGGGCACAGCCGTAGCCCATGTTAAAGGGCTGGGATATCATGGGGTATCCCAGCTCCTTCACGGTCCAGTTGGTGGAGTCCGTGGAAGCGTCGTTTATGACCAGGATATCCGCCACGGACGAAAGCCCCAGGCCCTCCACCTGCCCCAGCACCCTCCGGATATTCTGTCCCTCATTATAAGCAGGTATGATGATCAGTAATTCCTTCATAATCCTTTTCCAGCCCCCTGTCCTTCCCGCACTCAATCCAGAAGTGCCAGAAATGTCTCCAGTTCCTGTCCCTGGGCGAAATCCCTGCGCCCTGCCGCCTGCCCCAGGGCAATCCGCTTCTCCTCATCCTCCAGAAGCGATGCGATGCTGTCCGCGACAGCCTCCGGCGTCAGCGCGCAGAGCAGACCGTCCGCGCCGTCCTCTATCTGCTCCCTGTTGCCGTTGCAGTCCGAGGCCACCACGGCCCGCCCCAGTGTCTGGGCCTCCTGGATGGCGATGCTCTTGCCCTCGAACCGGGTGGCATGTATGTACAAATCGGCCTGGGCATAATAGGGATAAGGGTTCTCCACTGCCCCAAGGAGCAGGAAATCCTCCTGCAATCCCATGGCCGCTATCTTTTTCTCCAGGGCCCTTCTCTGATCCCCCTCCCCCAGCACGTACCACCTGGCCCGGTATCCCCTGTCCTTCAAAAGCTTCATGGCCTCTATGGCTATATCGTAAGCCTTCTGGTAGGTGAGCCTGCCCACGGTCAGCAGGCGCTTTCCCTCATAGCCGTCCGAAAAGCCTCCCGCTTCCCTGCTTCGGCGGCGGATGCCCTCCTGATCCACCAGGTTGTGGAAGATGCCGGCCTTTCCCGCATGCTCTGGATACACCGCCAGGAAATGCTCCCGCACCTCGTCAGAGACCATGAAAATCCGGTCGAAGCTGTCCCAGCAGTCCCTGTCCATCTCCCGGGTGTACCCGGCGCTCTCGTAGTCGATGTGGACAAAGGCGCATTTCCTGGCGGCCTTCACATGGTCTGCCACATAGTAGGCGGAAGCCCCCTCCAGCCATGCCACCGCCAGGTCGAATTCCTCCTGAAAGCGCAGGCCTCCGTCCGAGAGCATCCGCCACAGCAGCTTATCCGTCTGCAGCTTCCCTCTCCTGACCATGGGCATCAGGTTCTTTACGATATAGCATATCTTTCCAATCTGTCCGCCGTTTTTAAAGAAAGCCCGGCACACTGTACGAATCATCCCCCGTTTTCCCTCCCGGGACAGCACGGAATGGGCGTCGAATCCGGGATTGCGCAGCCGGACATAGGGCGGCAGCTTATGGATCATCTCCCCCTGGCCCATGATGACATACAGGGAAATCTCATACGCCGGGCTGTCCAGGTGCCCAAGCAGCTCCAGCATGGCCGTCTCCGCACCAGCCTGGCCCATGGTGTTAATCACGAACAGAATCTTTTTCCCCATTGGCCTCCTCCTGCTGCCTGGTCAGCTCCTCCAGCTCGTGCATCATGCGCTCGCTCTCCTGGTTCAGCATGGCCACCTGCATGGCAAGCTCCCGGTTCTTCATATTTAACTGGGAAATCACCAGGCTGTTCTGCACCTCCGTGAACAGAATCAGAGCCCCCACGCAGAAGAACGCAAGGCCCGTGCCGGGGGCCAGCATATGCGTCCATTCCGACAGAATCGGAATCGCCCCCATGAGAATCATGAATATCCCCAGCAGCCCCCAGATTACGGCGTAGTTCACTGCCAGCTTCTTAAACGAATGGGTCCAGAAGCCGAACAGGAACAAGATCACACCTCCAACCCCCAATCCGATCCTTATTATAGTACCGTCCATCTTACGCGCTCTCCTTTCTGTCATACACCTTGGCGGGCGGCTTCGTGCCCATGCCGGGCCTGATCAGCGACCCCTTGCAGAAGATATGGGCATCCAGATGCCTCTCCATGTAGCGGAGCCTGAAATAGGCGAAGGTCCAGCCAGTGAAGGCCCCCGCCACCACGCCGATGCCGTACCACAGCTCCGGCAGGCGTGTGGCCGCCAGGCTGCCCAAAAAGGTCACCAGGCAGAAAAGCAGGGATGTGACCATGGCCCCCGTCAGGTCATCGAAGTAGTACAGGAAGATGATCTCCGCGTACATGAGGAACAGGATGAAGTACCCGGCCGTCAGGCAGGGATAGATCCGCATGGTCAGCGGCGATATGCCCAGCCCGGGCAGGAACACCACCGCAATCAGGTATACCACCGCTGTGATGATGAACTGGATGCGCACCAGGTTCATCAGCTCCGCGGAGAGCTGGCGGAACATCTCCCTCTTGGCGCTGTCGATGTCCGCCCCCTTGCCCCCGATCACCGCCTCGGAGTAGGCCTTGTATTTATCGTGGAAATGCATCTCCACCCTGGCGATGAAGATGATCGTGGTGGAGATATTTGTGAACATGGCCAGGCAGGTGGCCATGTCGTAGGGCTGGTTGCACACGAAGGTCTTCACCACAACCAGGCGCATATCCGTATTCCAGAAGACGAAATTATGGATATACAGGCCCAGGATGTAGAAGAAGTTCGCCACCACCAGCTTCCAGTATTTCCCGAAGTAGCGCAGCACCGATTTGTACCGGTTGCTGTTCCTGACGAAGTACCGCTTTATGATGGCAAGTTCCAGGAAGGCCGTCAGGAAAAAGCCTGTCATCAGGGCGAACAGCATGCTCTCCCGGATGCCCCATTTCATGACGAACCGCAGGAACAGGGAGAACAGGAAGGCCCACAGCATCCCGATGGAGAAGAACAGGGATATCTTCGTGTAGTCCTTGGAGATGGACAGGTAGATCATGGAGTAGAACACCAGCACCAGCCCGATGTAGCCGCAGTATCCGGTAAAGGTGTAGAATACGTCCACCTTGCCCACGAAATGCTCCCAGAGGCAGAAGGGAATCCCCAGCAGGCTGCTCAAGGAGATGTTCAGGAACAGCCCGAAGAAGAAGCAGGGCCTGATGTCCTCATATCGCTCCTCGTACACCACGTCGGACATGTACTTGGACAGCACGGAGTTGAAGGGGGCCGCGGTGAGCAGCGCGAAGATGAAGATATAGAGCACCGTGCAGGAGAACAGCTCCCGCTCCACGAAGCCCAACTGGTCGAAGCCCAGGAAATGGCTCATCAGCAGGATGTTCAGGATGACCACCAGCATGGGGGTCACCGTGGACATGGAGCTGTAGGCGAATCCCGCCAGGTGGGTGGTTATGGTGTTCTTTTCAAATATTCTGTTCAGCTTGATGCCGATGCCTGCCATGGCTCTTCCCTCTCTTCATGTTCCTGTCTCATATCTCATATCCCGCTCCGCAGCTGTCCGCGAACTCCCCATATATCTTCCGGTAGGTGGCGCGCATGTGCTCTATGCGGTAGGCGGACATGACCCTCTTGTAGCCGCTCTCCCCCATCCGGAGGCGCATGGCCTCGTTCCTGGCCATATCCACCATGGCCTGGGCAATCTCCTCCACGTTCATGATGTGGGTGAGGATCCCCGCCGGCCCGAAATCGTCCTTCTCCCCGTATATCAGCCCGGAGCAGTTGCCCACGTCCGTGGCGATCACAGGCACATGGGCCGCGTAGCTCTCCAGGATGGTCAGGGGCTGCCCCTCGCTGATGCTGGTCAGGATGGTCACGTCCATCCGCCCCAGGTAATCCCGGATATCGATCCTTCCGGTGAAGACCACGTCCGTCAGGCCCAGGGCCTCCACCTGCTCAAAGCACTCCTTTGCGTAGGCCTCGTCCTCGTCACAGGGCCCCATGATCCACAGCTTCAGCCTGGGCTCCCTCTCTTTGGCGAAGCCGAAGGCCTGGATCATGGTCTTCACGTCCTTGATAGGGGTTACCCGCAGGATGGCGCCGATGTTGAACTTCCCGGCGTCCTCCTCCGTCTTTCCAGGAAGCGCCTGCAGGTGGTCTACCGCCACGCCGTTGGGTGTGACCATGGTCTTCTCCGCAGGACAGCCCAAATCCACCTGAAGCTCCCTGGCATGCTCATAGAGGCTGGTGATCAGATCGGCCCTCTCGTAGGCCAAGGTGGACATCTTCCGGAACTGATCGATCCAGATGTTCTTGTAGGCCCCCTTGACCCATTCCGCCCGCAGCAGCTCCTCCTCCCGCTCCCTGGTGTAGATGCCGTGCTCCGAGATCAGGAGCTTTCCCCCGTACAGGGACTTCCCCATGCTGCCCAGCACCCCGGCGTAGCCCGTGGCCACGCAGTGATAGAGATCCGCCCTCGGCAGCTCCATCTTCAGCGCGAACAGCAGCGGCAGGTACACCGAGCGCATGGTCCAGAGGAAATCGGAGAAATTCAGCTGGCTGTACTGCAGGTCGTAATACTCCCTGACGATGTGCATGAAATCCTCCCCCATCAGCAGCTTATCCAGGGAGACTCCGCCCTTCTGGAACAGCCGGAACAATGTCTCCCAGTCCACCTCCCGGTTCATCACCAGGCTGCGCATGGCCGTGTATTCCCTCTTGTTCAGCCTGTGCCTGTGCCAGCCCTTCCGGTTCCAGTCCACATCCTGTAGGTACAGCTCATGGACCTCCGCCACATTCTCCGGCATCTGGTAGATGAACTTCCCGCTCTGGTCCCGGGTGCTTATGATTGTCAGCAGCGTGAACTCCACCTTTGGGAATGACTGTATGAGTCCGTGTATCCAACTGGATACGCCGCCTGCCACATATGGATAACAGCCCTCCACTACTATACAGACCTTCATTTCCTGTCTCCTTACCTGTCCTCCGCCCTGTCCTAACGGTAGAACCTCTCGTCCGCCGGCTTTAATGTCAGGACGGCCCGCTTATCCGTCACCTCGATCAGGTACGCGCCCTCCTCCAGCTCCTGCCAGCTTCCGCCCTCCATGTCCTCTATGGCCTCATTGTGGGTCCGCAGGACGAACCAGGCGGGCCCTGTAATCCCCTCCACCCGCAGATGTATGGCGTCGTCGATCCTGCTGTCCCGGTAATCCAGGGCCAGGAACTGGCGGATCCGGGCATCGCACTCGGAGGCGGTGGTGGCGTGGAAGCCCCGGAAGCTCTGGCCGTAGATGCCGATGGTGGTGCCCAGCGCTTTGGAGAGCTGTTCCCAGCCGTCCCCGTCCTCCTCCGGATATGCCACCCGGGACAGGTCGAAGGAGATGCTGAAGTACCCCAGCGCCGTCTCCATGCACCTGACCAGGAAATCGCTCTCATAGGTATACGTCAGGCCGTCTCCAATTACACGCTGTGCCGTCACACCCTCCGACAGGAATCCCACCGGCATGGCCTGTGTCCCGTCATGCTCCCTGACCACGGTTCTGACAGACCCAAGCAGCTCCTCCCCCAGCGCCTCCCGGATTTCCAGGTCCTCCATGTCCCCCGCGTACAGGGACGCGAACCCGTAGCCGCCCAGGGCCTCCCGGAGGAACGCCCCGTCCGAAGCCAGCTTCCCGGCCAGGGGCGTATCCGATACGGAAAGGCCCCACAGGCCCGTCTCCGCCCCGTGCTCATTGAAGATTTTCAGATAATAGGCCAATTGCCTGCCGTCTGGCAGATTGTCGTCCGTGTAGTCATACTGGGGCGTCATCATACAGGTGGCCTTATAGCGGTGCTTCTCCAGAACGGCGGCGATATTGGGCCACAGAAGCTCCTGGAACACCTGCTTCACGGAACGGCTGTAGAGCCGCTCCATCTCCTCCGGATTCTCGTCCGCCAGGCTGGGATATCCCGCCAGAATCATGTTCTGGGCATTCACCACCGGATAGAGCCCATAGGAATCCGTCTCCGCGGCCATGGCGGACAAAAGCCCCATCCCCTGGAGCCCGTCCATCAGGCCGCCGTTCACGGCGAACACGCTGGCGGTGCCGTGGCTCTTGCGCCACAGCATGATCGGGTAATTCTCCGCCTTCACCTGCTCCCCCGCCGCAATCCCCCTCATGTACACCTTGGTGCCGTAGCCGGGGAGATACCAGGGGAAGGTCTTCTCCCCCGGGTATGCCTCGCTCCCCGGCAGGAGCTCCTCCGCGTCAGGGCTTTCCCGGTCCAGATAGAAGGTTCCTCCGCCCAGCAGGAAGCCCTCCCGCAGATAATATCCCGTCACCGTGGTCTCCTGCTCCAGCACCTTCCGGATGCCCAGAAAGTCCCGCAGCTCTTTGTTCCCCTCGATCACCGACACCTCCGGGAGGCCGGGGAGCACCAGATGGATCCCCGCTTCCACATAGCCCTCCAGCAGCTCCAGCTCCTCCCCGGACTCCCAGTCCACACAGGCCGGATCCGTCACCAGCATCCAGGCCGTCCCTTCGCCCTCTGCGGCTTTCAGGGCCGTCAGGGACGGATAGGCGGCGATGTCCCGCTTCGTGTATGTCACCCATGCCTCCACCACGCCGTAGAGGGCGCTGTCCTCCGGACCGATCCAGACGACCCTGTCCCTGGAAGCCGCGGCCAGGCTCCAGACATCCTCCGTGCCCTCCTCCGGGGCCGGCTCCTCCTCTTCCCCGCCCAGCAGGTACATATTGATCTGGGAGGGATAGTTCTCCGCCGTCTCGGTATACCTGTTCACGGCATAGTCATTCCAGCCGTCCTTCAGGCTGTTGAGGCACATGCACAGGAACAGCACCGTAGCCATCAATATGGTGATTGCAAAATAATTCCGGCGTGATATCATCTCTTTCCCTCTCTCGTTCCGGCTCCGCGGCTATCTGTGAGATGCCCCGTCATCTGTCATCTGTTATAGCCGTAGTCCAGGGCAAAATTGTACAGGTTGTACGCGTCCTGGCGTATGCGGTAGCAGACGAAGGCATCCGTCTCGTAGTACACTTCCATCTCATTGGGATACAGCTCACGGAAGGCCCGGGCCCAGTAGTACATATGGGACATGGTCACCCATCTCTGCTCCCCTATGTAGGGCAGGATGCCCTTCACCTTCGGCAGGGGCGTCTCCGCTCCCTCCAGGGAGACCTCCCTGGAAGGGCGGATGGTGTTCAGATAGTCCAGATACAGGAGGGGCACCTTTTCGACGAAGAAGTATACCGTATCCGTAGGTATGGTGATGACAGGCTGCTCCTTCACCTCCTCCTGCTTCCGCAGGAACTCGATCAGCTCATAGTGGTATCCCCGCCCCCAGGTCATCTGCTGCTCGTCATTGGCAGAGCAGATCGTCCAGGAGCCTTCCCCTCCGCTCTCATGCAGGATATTGGTGAGGCATATTATGGCGTCATTGGATTCATAGGCGCTTAAGTATGCAGGCCTCCTGATGCCTGTCAGCGCCACCGCCGCACAGGCCGCTGCCAAAGCCGCCACCGCGCCCGCATCGATCGCCCGCTTCTCCCCAAACAGCAGATACAGCACCGCGTCCAGGCCAAGGCCCCATATAATCGGAATGCCGTATCCAATGTAGACGGAATACCGCGATACCTCCAGCAGCTGCGGCAGCCCCAGCTTTGCCGAGGCCTGGAGGATGCACAGCACCCCCATGAACACGCCGACGGAGAGCAGAGCGCCCCCGTAATCCGGCCTGCGTAGAATCAGCCACAATACCCCCAGCGCCAAAACCGCTCCCACGCTCCCCAGCATGAACCTGGCCGCATCCATGCTGTCATTCGTAACATAATATTTCAGCTCCTCCAGAACGCAGACAACCCCTTTTTGGAGCTTTTCCGCCAAACCGCCCCCCTGAGGCGCTTTTTTCCCGCTGTCCTGTGTCCCGCCGGTTTCCTTCTTCCCGTCCTCCCCGGAGCTGCCTTTCCCTTCCACGCCGCCTTCTCCCGCCTCTCCCCCGCCGGAGGAGAGCATGTTCATGCCCCAGTACAGGGAACCCTGCAGAGGCTTTCCCATGGCATAGGCCGCCGCCATGGGCAGCACCGCAATCAGGATGCCGGCTATCCCCGCCAGCATCAGCCCCTTCAGATACCGCCAGCGCAGGCAGCGGAAGACAAATCCCACGCCTATCCCGAGGCACAGCAGCCCCGCCACTATGGTGTCGTAAAAGTGGACTGTCAGCGTCATGGATATGGCAATGGCAAACAGGATCAGGTTCCGCCTCCGGGCGAAGTCCTTCTCCCGCAGAAAGGCAATGGCAAACCAGGCGGCGGGCAATATGAAGAGCATCCCGTACTCCTGGGGCAGCGCCGCATAATATCTGTAATATGTATACTGGTAGAAAACCCCCGAGGCCACATAGGCCATGACCCCGATGTAAGGGGTGTATCTCGCTTTGCACAGCAGCCGCAGGAAGGCCAGCAGCATCAGATGAATCATCAGCGTCTGAGGCAGCGCGAACACCCGCAGCAGCACATAGACAGGGATGGCGAACACCTCATGCAGATAATAGATCATGCAGTGGAAGCCAAAGGGGTAGACGCCGTCCACGAAGATGTTGTTGTTCTCCATATGGTTGATCCAATAATTGTGCAGCACCATGTCGGAAGCGCAGTAGCCGTACACATTCACCGTGTTGGTCCCGTATATGTAGAGAATCAGCGCCACGGTTCCGGCCGCCAGAAGGGCCTCCGGCCAGCGGGGCGCAAGCCATTCCCCCAGCCATCCGGAGGACATCCGCCCCAGGCGCCTCCCCAGCCGCAGCATCAGCGTCCTGCGCCCAAGCTGCCCCTCCGAGACCTGCCGCAGCTGCTCCAGCCGCCGCTCCAGCCGCGCCCCGAGGGATGCCTTCCACTGAAATGCCGCCACCGCGATAAAGGGGGCAAGCGTCCCCAGAAACAGCGTCAGCCTGCAGGAAACGTGGAGCAGCTGCAGCAGGTACACCAGGTTCATGCAGTAGAAGTTCCCGATCATGAAGCATGCCATGAACCTGGCCGGCAGCCTGATGCCTGTCATCCTCCGGCGCAGCAGCGCCCACGGCAGCAAAAGCGTCACCGCCAGGTATGCCGCCGCCACCTCTATGGTCTGCAATATCGTAAGCATCGTCATTGACATCTCACAAGCCCATGCCTTTCCACAGCCTGCCCGCCTTCATGGAGCATCTGTCTCAACTGAAGATACGGATCAGCTCCAGCGTCTCATTGTCGATCACCACATTGGATCTCTTCAAGGCCTCCAGCGTCTCGAAGAAATCCTCCCTGTCCTGCCTGGCGAAGCTCAGCTTCAGCCTGCAGGTATAGCTGGGCAGCTCCTCCGGGAACTGCTCCTTCATCCGCCCGCACCATTTCGAAGCCCTGTCGAACTCCTTCACCTCCAGCGCCCGCAGACATACCTCCTCATACCGTTCCAGGGTAAGCCTGGAGGGATCCTTCCCATAGAGCGATTCCGCGCTCTCCGTCAATATATTCACGAATTTCCGCTGCTCATGGTCGGAGAAGATGCGCTGCCGCAGGATATTGTCCATATAGTCCAGGAGAATCTCCTCGCACTCCGTCTCCCCGGGCTCCTCCTCCTGGATCTGCCGCCACAGCCTCTGCACATAGAGACGGAACTTGTTCAGCTCGTCGGACAGCACGGCCGCGGCGTAATGGGAGGCCTCGGAGTCCTCGCTGTCCAGCGCCAGCGTGATGGATGCCAGGGAATTGCGGATGTCCTCCTTGATCACGTTCATCATCACCATGCGCAGGTCCTTCTTCTCATTGACCAGGATGGCCTCCTCCAGGGGGATGATGTCCCGCTCCCGTTCCTCGTCCGCCTTCATGCGGGTCCTGACCCGCTCCTTGCTGAATATCACATCCGCCAGATCCACGTCCCTCCAGAATACAAGCAGATAGAAAAGCTGTCCCATGAAGAAGAACAGCGGCCCAATCACCGGGCACAGTACCATCACCAGGAACCGGAGCAGATAGGTCCTCCGGTTGTCATACAGGGCCTCTCCCTTCTCCTCCCCGGCTGCCGCGGCGTGGGCGGGCACGAGGAACAGCACCCCTGCCAGCAGATAGACCAGCGCCACGGCCAGGTTCACCAGGAGCACGGTCAGGAAAATGCGCTCATCCCTCGCCAGCGTCATATCACAGCCTCCTCCACACGGCATTCATAGCCCGCGCTCCGGAAGCGCTCCTGGATGCCGCCGATGTTCTCCTTGTTCGTATTGGACAGCAGCGCATGGAGCTTCCCCTGCTTCAGGATACCCAGATAATCCGTCTGCCGGATGGCGCCGCCCAGGGTCTTGGCCACATTCTCATAGTTCTCGTCTCCTGTGAGGATTTCCAGCAGCACATATTCGGTGAGCCCCTTCTCCCTGGCGTCAAAGAACGCCTTGGCCAGCTGGGTGAAGGCGTCCTCGTCCAGCACGTTCGTCCCCTCCACATACCGGCGGTTCCTGAGGGCCTCCAGATAGCGGTTGGCCCGCACCACGGCGTTCTGGATCAGGAAGCCCACGATGGTCAGGCGGTTGGCCTCTCCCAATGTCATGCGCTCCCAGGGGATGCCCCAGAGCATCAAAATCAGCTCCATCTCATCCTCCGCGTACACGGCGCTGGCCATCATGGGCATCTTCTCCTCCATCTTCCGGTTGATGTAGACGCGCCCTTCCTTCAGCTCTCCGTACATCTCCTCCATGGCGGTATATTTAATGGAATTCCCCATCTTGCGGGCCTCCGGAGACGTGGCGGAGAACAGTCTGGCGTAATCCCCGTTGGCCACCGTGTAAACTGCCACATCCTCACAGTCCATTAACTTCGAGAGTACCTGCGCCGCGTAGAACAGCACCTCCTCCGGGCCGTACTGCTCCAGGGTGGAGGAAATCTCGTAAATCTTCCCCAGGCTGTCCTTGTGGTTCACCACCTGGGACTCGAAATTGTGCTTCATCCGGACATTGCTGTCATTGATCTCCTCTATGTCCCTGAGCTGCCCCTGCAGGTATGCCACCCTGGCCCGGTTCTCGCTCTGGACGAACTGCAGCCGGTCCCTGAGATACCCCACCACCAGCCCCACGATGAACAGCTGCGCCATCCACACATAGGTATTGTAGTCTATCAGCACCTCGAAGCCGCTGCGGACCCCCATCTGGCCCACGATATATCCGATCACCGCCAGGAAGCCGGAAAATATGGCCTGCCTCTGGCCGTACACCACCGCGAACAGCAGCACGTACAGCAGATAGAAGTCCAGGCGCGCCACGAACGCGCTGTCCGCCGCATTGTTGTACAACAGGAAAAATGGGATAAAGCATATCAGGTTCTCGATATAGGGGAACATCGCCCTGAGAATCCTGCGCGTATTGTTCCAGGCCCTGACGGCCAGACCGCCCCCCGCGTCCTCCTCCAGAATGAATGAGGCGCTGTGGCGTTTCATGAAATGGGCAACCTTTTTCACCCCTGTGTCGTAATGGTTGAATATCTCCCGGCCGAATTCCTCTGCATACCTTTTTCCGTCCAGAACCAGACGGCTTCCCGCACCCACGGTGCTGTCCACCACCTCAATGCCGGAGCCCAGCTCCTCCCGGACCAGCTTCGCCAGCTCCATCTCCCCCGTCTCCTCCCCGGAGGAAATGTGGTAACAGGCATGCTTCGGGGCTTCTTCGCAGATGAGCCTGTAAATCTGCTCCACCGCATCGTTCAGATAAATCATGGAGAAGGTCCGTCTCTCATTGGCGGATATCTTTCCCGTCTTCAATGCCTCCCGGCACATCCGGAAGCAGGGATCCTCCCCTCTCTCCCCCTTTTGGGGCACCCAGTACAGATGGCCGAAGCGCAGGATCACCGTGTCCGTCCCCTGGGTCCTGCGGTAGTTGGCGCAGGTCTCCTCCCCCTGGGCCAGGGCCATGGCCCTGAATCCCTTGGGCGATACTGGCTCCTCCTCCCCGATGTCGTCTATGTAGGGCGCGCCGAACACCTCCTGGGAGGAGAAATACAGGAAGCGCCCCTTCTTCATCATGCTGCAGGCGGACAGGATGTTCATGAGCCCCGCCATGTACCTCACGCCGTCCTGCCTGGGGGACTCCCAGGTGAAATTGGTGTCATAAGCGCCGGTGAATACGGTCACGTCCGGCTTCACGCTCTCCAGGATGTCCTTGATGCTCCCGCTGTCATAGGGGAAATTGTATTTCTCGAAGACGCGGCTGTAGGAGAATTTCCTCTCTTTCTGCCCCGTCAGCAGATAGACCCGATGGCCATTCTTGTTCAACTTGTCAATCACAGCGTTCATCAGCGCGCTGCCGCCGCCTACCAATAATATGACCATCTTCCCGACTCCGCCTGTCCTTTCCAGCTCATTGCTATAACTATTTCCATTCTCAATTATAACATCCTGTAGTCCAAAGTCAATAGTCCGAGTGTGGCTCGGTTTTTAATCCACTCTCTGTACTAATCCTGCGGTCTTCTGCCCCGCCGCCGGAACGGCAAAAACCCGGACTGTGTCGCCGCACAATCCGGGAATCCTGTTTCCTTTGCCCTATTCTGTTCTGTCCCGCGCAGTCAGATTCCGCCGTCAACGATGAGCATGGCGTCCCCAAAGCTGAAGAACCGATACCGCTCCCTGACAGCCTCCTCATAGGCCGCCAGCACATGCTCCCTTCCCGCCAGGGCGGAGACCAGCATGATCAGCGTGGACTCCGGCAGGTGAAAATTGGTGATCAGCGCGTCCAGCACCCGGAACCGGTAGCCGGGATAGATGAAGATATCCGTGTCCCCGCTGCAGGGACGCACCAGGCCGTCCTCCCCCGCCGCGCTCTCCAGGGTGCGGCAGCTGGTGGTCCCCACACAGACAATCCGACCACCCTGAGCCTTTGTGCGGTTGATTGTGTCCGCGGCCTCCCGGGACACCTGGTAGTGCTCCGTATGCATGTGGTGCTCCAGCACGTTCTCCTCCTTCACAGGCCGAAAGGTGCCCAAGCCCACATGCAGGGTCACATAGGCAATCCCTATGCCCTTCCCCTCCAGCCTACCCAGCAGCTCCTTCGTGAAATGGAGCCCCGCGGTGGGGGCGGCGGCAGAGCCTTCATGCTTTGCATAGACCGTCTGGTAGCGGTTCCTGTCCTGGAGCTTGTGGGTGATATAGGGCGGCAGGGGCATCTCCCCCAGCCTGTCCAGCACCTCTTCGAAGATTCCTTCGTAGTCGAATCGTACCAGCCGATTGCCCTCCTCCACGGTGTCCAGGATTTCAGCCTTCAGCAGGCCGTCCCCGAAGGTCAGCCTGGTGCCGGGGCGGCATTTCTTGCCGGGCCGCACCAGCGTCTCCCAGACATCGCCGCTTCTGCGCTTCAGCAGCAGCAGCTCCACATGGGCTCCGGTGCCCTCCCGCTCCCCAAGGAGCCTGGCCGGGATGACCTTGGTGTCGTTCAGCACCAGGCAGTCCCCGGGCCGCAGGAACTCCCCAATTTCCCGAAATCCATGATGGGAAACTGCCCCGGTGCGCTTGTCCAGCACCAGGAGCCTAGAGGAGGTCCGCTCCTCCAGGGGATCCTGGGCTATCAGCTCCTGGGGCAGCTCAAAATAATAGTCGGATTTCAGCATTACGCTGTCCATTACATCCCTGCCCCTTCCGCAAACACCATGTAACCGCGGTAGGTCTCGTATACGTCAGCCTTGCTGGTGGCCTCCCAGGGCGCATGCATGTTCAGCACCGCCACGCCGCTGTCGATCACGTTCATGCCATACTCCGCCAGGATGTACGCGATGGTCCCGCCGCCGCCTACGTCCACCTTGCCCAGCTCCGCAGTCTGGTACACGATGCCCTTCTCGTCCAGGATCCTGCGCAGATAGGCTATGTACTCCGCGTTGGCGTCGTTGGAGCCGCCCTTTCCGCGGGAGCCCGTGAATTTGTTGAAGACCATGCCCTTTCCTACGAAAGCGGCATTCTTCTTCTCGAAGCAGGACGCATAGGCGGGATCGAAGCCTGCGCTGACGTCGGAGGAGAGCATGCAGCTACGGGCCAGGCATCTCCTGACGTTCAGCTCGCTGTACTCGCCCATGAGGTTCATCAGCTCCGCCACGGCGTTCTCAAAGAATCTGGACTGCATGCCCGTAGCGCCTACGGAGCCGATCTCCTCCTTGTCCACCAGGATGCAGCAAAGCGTCCTCTCCGTGGCCCCTACGTCCAGCATGGCCCGCATGGAAGTGAATGCGCAGACCCTGTCGTCCTGTCCGTAGCCCAGGATCATGCTGCGGTCAAAGCCCACTTCCCTGGTCCTGCCGGCAGGCACGATCTCCAGCTCCGCAGAGAGGAAATCCTCCTCTTCCATGTCATAGGAGGCTTTCAGTATGTCAAGGATGCCTGCCTTGATGGCCTCCTTGGCCTTCTCCTTGTCCTCTTTTTTATCCTCCTCTTTCTCCTCCCTGGTCAGGACGATGGGCTTGCTGCCGATGATCAGGTCCAGGGCCTCCCCCTCGATGACCTTGGAGGCTTTTTTCTCCATCTGCTCTCCCGCCAGGTGCACCAGCAGGTCGGATATGAAGAACACAGGGTCGTCATCATTCTCTCCGATGTTCATCTCGATCGTGGTGCCGTCCTTCTTCACCACCACGCCGTGGAGCGCCAGGGGCAGGGCCACCCACTGATACTTCTTCACGCCGCCATAATAATGGGTATCCAGGTACGCGAAGCCGCCCTCCTCATACAGGGGGTTCTGCTTCACATCGATCCTGGGGCTGTCGATATGGGCGCCCAGGATGTTCATGCCCTCCGCCATGGGCTTCTCCCCGATCTGGAACATGGCAATGGACTTGTTCATGCATACGCTGTACACCTTGTCCCCCTTCTGGGGCTTCTTTCCATCCCGAATCAGGCTCTCCAGCTCCTGATAGCCCTCCGCCTCGATGGTGTTCACGATGGTATCGATGCACTCCCTCTCTGTCTTGCCGTTGTCCAGGAAGTCCCTGTACTCCCGGTTCAGGCTCTCCAGCTTCTCCAGCTGCGCCGCATCATAAGTCTCCCACGTCACTTTTCTTTCCATTTTTCTTTCCTTTCCTGCCGGAAAATCTATTATCCGACATCTAAGACCATTCTATCATATTCCGCATCCTATGGAAACCCTCTCCGTCATTTTATTCCGTCACGCCTGCCGCGTTCGGCCGCCACAGCCAGATCATCTGGCGACCTTGTCGAAATACGCCTTGATGTTCTTCTTGATCTCATCCGACTTCATGGACTTAGGCAGATACCCCGCAGGCTTCAGGGCCACCACGTTCCTGACGCTCTCCCTGTCCGTCCTGCCGGTGAGGAAGATGACGGGAGTACTGGCCAGCTCCTCCTCCGCCCGGATCATCTCCAGCACCTGCTTCCCGTCGCAGACAGGCATCTCGTAATCCAGCAGCACCAGGTCCGGTCTGTCCAGGGTCATGCTCCGGATGGCGGCCAGCCCGGACTTGGCCAGGCTCACCTCGTAGGTATCCTCCAGCAGCCTCTTCATGGCCTGCAGCATCACATCGGAGTCGTCCACCACCAGTATCTTCTTTTTCTTCTCCGCCTCATGGTTCTCCAGGTATTTCTTGATCTCGGCCATGGCGTTCTCCGCCCCGATGGACGTGGCTATCTCCTCCTCCAGCAGATGGGGGGCCATGACGCTGTAGGCGAAGTACCCCTCCTTCGCGGAAAACAGCAGGCTGCACTGGGGGTTATGCTTCTCGAAGGCCCTCTGGAACTGATCATAGTTCAGCAGATTCTCCTCCCTGATGTCAAACTGCTCGGCATTGGGGAAATGCGTCTTGATGCGCTCCACGAACTGTTTTGCCGCATACCTGGTGGCGTTCATCATCATCACGTCCACGCCGTCCGTCTCGGCCCCGATGAACTTCCCTACGGTATTGACGATTATCCTGTCTTCAAACACCAGGAAGAACTCCCATCTGTCCCCCCGGTCCGTGCCATAGACCAGCCGGTAGTAGATCCCCTTGCCGAACTTCTCTCCGTTGTAGCTCTCGCTGATGACCTTGGCCTCTATCTGGAACATCTCGTAGAGCAGCTCCGCCACGGTGTTCTTCATGGCGATCTGCTTTTCCTCCGGCAGCAGATTGCCCCACTTGCTCTCGGCCTTCCCCACGATTGCACGGTCTTCCGTCAATGTATGTCCGATGAGCCATCCGGCGCACACGCCCAGGAAATGCTTCACCGATTCCATGGAATAATAGCTCTCCGCCAGCTCCTTCTCGATCTCGGGAAGGGTCTTCTTGCGGAACGTGTCGTGGATCCGTCTATGTACGTCATATCCCTCATAACCTATGGACGCCATGTAGAGCTCTTCCTCCGCAAAATGCTTCATGGCATGCTCCTTAAAGTACTTGATGCCCTCCTGATAAGCCCACCGGCTCTTCTCGTCATTGCCGTCATAGGCAGAGAGCTTGTTCATGATTGCGAACAGCTTCCTGTGCTCCCTGTCGATAGACTCCACGCCGATATTGAATCTCTCCTGCCATACAAACTGATTTTTGCCCATATTGGCCTCCTTCGTTATGATATCTATTTATTTCGTATCAAGAAGCGCCCTGTTCACCGGCTGGAAATACCGGTTCAGATAAGCGCCTATCATGATGATATACATGCAGAAATACATCCACAGCAGCACGATGATGATAATGGAAAGGCTGCCGTAGATTCCATAGGTATTGCCATAGGTCACATAGTAGGAAAAAGCCCAGGAGAACACGCTCCATACCACCGCGGAGAAGACCGCCCCCGGTATCTGCTCCCGAAATTCCAGCTTCTTGTCCGGCACATAGGCGTACACCGCCGCGAACAGCACCGACAGCACCGCCCACACGAAAATGAACCTGAAATTCATGATAAAGGAGACCAGCTGCTGAAGCTGCGGGAAACGGTGCAGGGTCAATGTCACCAACTGGTCGCCGAACACCATGAGGAACAGGGACAATATGACCACGATCAGCATCACCACCGTATAAAAGGACGCTATCACACGCACCACGAAATAATTCCGCTTCTCCTCCACGCCGTTGATGGCGTTCAGCCCCCGCATCAGCGCCATGACTCCCTTGGACGCCGACCATATGGTGGCTATCAGGGCGACGGACAGCACCCCCGCCGATTTGTCATAGATATCCGATATCAGGCTCTCCGCCAGCCCGTCCACCTGATCCGGCGTCAGGTCCGTCACCGCCTCCACCAGATTCTCCTCCGTCAGAGGGGTGTATGGGATGATCGTGCATATCATGATCAGCATGGGCACGATGGACAGGAAGAAGAAAAAGGCCGTGCTGGCGGCGAACGTGCTGATGTTCTGCTTTTTCATCTTATTTGAGAAATCCACCAGAATCACAATAAGGTTACGGCACATCGCACACTCCTACTCGTTTTCATATATATTCCGAATCGTACACCTGTCATAAAAATAGAGGAGGATCTCCTCCGCGGAGTACCCGCTTCCCGCCATGCTCCTGGCTCCGTTCTGGCTCATCCCCACGCCATGGCCGAACCCGCCGCCCGTCAAGGTATATCCTACCACATTTTGACCCTCTTTGCTAGTCATTATGATAAAATATGCGCTGGGAAGCAGACTCATGCCCGCCATCTCGCTGCCGTCCTGCAGGATTACCGCAGCCGCGGCGTCATTCAGCACATACCGGATATAGTTTTCGGAAATGACCTTTATCTTCTGGCTGCCGGCCTCTATCACAAGTTCGTCGGCAACGCCTCCGCTGCCCCGCTTCTCTATGTATATGTCCGTGATGTCGCCCAGGCTGTCGATGGCCTGGCTCACGTACTCCCCGTCCTTCCAGGTCAGGACAAGCCGGCTGTTGGCAGCGTACCTCTGCTGCAGCCGCTGCAGCATGCCGTCCTTATCCAGCGCCTCCACCTGACAGCTCCACCGATACCACCCTTCCGCCGCCTCAAAGTCATCCTCGTTCCGGCCGGATATGAACGCCGCAAAGGTGTCCTCGTCCCGCATCCTCTCCCCAAAGTCCGCCTCCCCCACTGGGCTTCCGGAGGCCATGGCCGCCACGGCCTCCGTCATGGCCCTGCGGTTCAGGGGCCTGGCCTTCAGATAGGTCAGCGTAGGCGCGGCCTCCGTCTTCCACACATTCGCGTCGCTGCCCGCGCCGCAGGAGGTGGAATAGTAGAAGGTCTCCGCCAGGCCGCCTCCTTCCGTGAACAGAAGCTTCCCGTAGGTCTCCTTCACGGCGGTGGTGGAACCCTCCTGCTCACCCACATTGTTGTACACCTGGTAGGAGGTGCTGTCGTCCACATGGGCCCCGTACTGGGGATAGCCCGCATGCTCCATCCGGCCGTAGGCATATGTCCTGGCGCAGATGGCCTGGGCGTTCAGCGCCTCCGCCGGATAGTCCGCCGGCATCTCGCTGGGCACTACGCTGTAGAGATACTCCTCCAGCAGCACCTGGTTGATCGCCACGATCCCCTCCTCTGTCCGCAGCAGTTCCAACTGCCCCTTATAGGAGGGCACTCCCTGGACGCGATTGCAGTTTTTCAGGACAATCTTCCCCGTGAGCACATCCGGGACAATCTGTATGCGGTCCGCCGTGAAATAGCCGCTGCCGCTATCGAAGGTCAGCTCCTCCCAGGCCTGATGCTTCTCGCTCTGCCTCCCGTCATAGGGGCCATAGACCACCGTGTAGCCCGTATCGCAGGTCAACACCACCTGGTCGTGGAAGATTCCCCCGTAATCCGAAGTCTTTAACAGCACGCGGATGTATTCCATAGCCGCCTCCTTCGCCATGAGGATGCCGCAGACCTCGCCGCCCTCCATACAAAAATCCGTAAAATCATATCCGAAATACAAATCATTTACAGTGCACATCTCCAGGGTATCGTACAGGCGGTAGCCCTTATGGTCCTCCGCCAGGGGCAGCCAGCCGTAGCCCTCCACCTCGATCCTCTCCCCGTCTGTCCGGAGAACCCTGCCGTTGATCTTCTCCGTCCAGGCGCTGACCGCCGTGACGCTGCCGTCCGTCACCGTCATGTCCGCCACCTGCTCGCGCACGGACAAATCCGGCCAGACGGTCTCCCCATCCTCCGGATCCCCCCAGGGATATCGCTCCCGCACGCCGTCCCGGAATACCGTCAGCCCCTCCTCGTCCGCCTCCATGATCCATACATTGGCGAAGGTCTCCACCACTGGCACATGGGGCTGGGGGCTCGGCACTGGCGGCTCCTCTCCTCTATGTATCAGCGCCAGGAGCAGCCTGCCCAGCAGCAGGATTGCCAGAAGGAGCAGCCCCAGCAGACAGATAAACGCTTTCAGCTGCATCCGCTGGGACTTATCCAGCGAAGCTCCTTTGAACCATTTCCTTCCCTTCTTATTCCAGTTATCCAAGCATCCCTCTCCTGTCCCCCGGACTCCCTCCGGAGTAATATGCGCTCAAAAGAGCAGCCCCGGAAGGACTGCCCTCTTCTTCTGTATCAAAGGCCCAAAATGCCGCCCCCTGCTCTCTGACTCCTAGCAATGCTAGGTGGGTGACCGCAGCCAGCGCTTTTGCCTTCCCTTCCAATCCATGCTTACGCAAGTGAGGGCTTGACAGCCACCTGGCGATATAGGAATCCCGTTTAAAGTAATGTAGGTTCAAAATAAGCAGAAGTTATCGCACATCTCAGGCTGTACTTATTATATCAAAAAGCTCTGTGGAATACAACTAATTTTTTAACCAAAATCTTGAAAAATGATCACAGATTCACCAATGTTCGACACGGATGTTCACGGGCATATTTCCTACAGGCCCTTTTTCGCCCGCAGGCACTGGTTTCATGGCCAAGCAGCCCTGGCCCGATTACTCTGATACATTCAAAATATATCTGCCTTTGCCCTGAATGGCTTTGATCAGGCCCTGCGTCTCCATCATCTTCAGAACCATTCTGGCCTTCGTTGTCCGGCAAGAAAGCGTCTTCATTATTTCTTTCGTGGTGATGACCTGCATGATATCGGTATTTTCAATCACCAACACCGCATCTTTACGAGACACAATCCCCTCATCCTTCCTCCTATGCAGCAATTCTATCAATGCATCCTTTTCGTGAATCGACGCATTTTCGGATGGAACCGACGCACTTACAGTCGTTTTCGCAGCAAACGACGCGCTCATCACAATCGTTTTCAGAATGAAACTGCTGTTGTCGAACACCGGACCAGGCAGACCAGCACCTCCAAGCTCCCTGCACATGCGGTCAACACCTTCGCCGTATTCCTTCACGTATCCATAGTCCTTCAGGAAAGCTGCAATCTTCGGATTTCGGGAAAATGCGTATAGCGAATGTTTTCTTTTCTTACCATTCCGGCGAAAGTGCCGGGACTGTCTACTTCCAGCCTGTCATCAAACATCTTAATCTGGATATCCGTCCCCTTGATTCCATAGTCTCGGTGCGTAGCTGCATTAACTACAATCTCGGTACGTACAAACTCGCTGTATTCTGCCTCTGTGACAAAGATGCCATCATGTCCAAGGAATGTCTTTTCTTTCATTTGGATTTTGATAAAATCAACCGCTTTCTCCACCTGTTCAAGAATACGGCCTTCAAAAATCACATCTTTAACCACGTTCATATCCTTGCCGACCTTTGCCTCCGTGCCATCGTAACGGATAAAACGGATAAAAGCACGCGGGAAGAATTGCTGCGGGTTTTTGCCGAGCAGTAGGATTGCCGCCACGGAAACCCGCCCTTTTCCCTCCTTTCCTGTGACGAGCTTCTTGTTCTCACGGACATACTCCTCCGGGGATTTCGTATATCCCCGCGCTCTCCCAGTACCCAGAAGCCCCCTGCTTCTGATATGCTTTTCAGGATTCCCGCCGCACCGTCTTCTACGAAGCCTGTCTTGACGGCTTCCTGGACTTTGCAAAAAAGCCTGATGATGAAATAATCGCATTATTAGCTTTCGCTAATTCTTTAGAAAGTGTTAAAAGAACTTTTATTTCCGAACTTGAAAGCCAATCTGAAAAATGATGCAGGTACATCCCCGTACCTGGATATTTTAATGCTTGTCTGCAAATATTTTTTGTGATAAAGTGATATTACAATATCACTGGGAGGTATTTCTATGATCCATCGCTTAAAGAGATACGCAAGGCGCTGGGGCTCAATCAGACCGACTTCGCAAAGTACTTAGGGATTACCCAGACCGCATACTCCATGATTGAAAGCGGAAATCGGCCATTGGCTGATAAATATGTGAAGGTAATCTGTTCCTCCTGCGCAATCTGCCACGCTGACCTGTACTACCTCCGTCTCGTTAAAAGCAAAACCCTCCAGTCAGCGCATGACCTCCGCGATGGACTAAAGCGCAATCCCCTTGAGCTTCTGATAAAGAGCCTGAATTAAGGAACAAAGAGACAAATAGCGGATTCTACCTGAAAGTTAACGGTAGTGTGGTAAAATAGGAAATCAAAAATAACGGTAGTGCAGGAAATTGGCCTTAAAAAAATAACGGGAATTGAGTCGAAGACCCGCCGGAAAGGAGATGTATCATGTATAAAAGAAAAATATACGGCAAACTGTCCACATGGAAAGCCGAATCCGACGGTAAGACCGCCCTGCTTATAGAAGGTCCCAGACGGGTCGGCAAATCCACCATCGTGGAGGAGTTCGCCAAAAGAGAATACAAAAGCTATATCCTTATCGACTTCTCCACCGCTCCCGCCGGAATCAGAGAGCTGTTTTCGGATTTATCGGATTTGGATTATCTGTTCCTCCAGCTGCAGCTACAGTATAAAACCGATCTGCATGAACGGAATTCCCTAATCGTCTTTGACGAGGTACAGTTCTGCCCATCCGCCAGACAGGCTGTCAAAGCTCTCGTCCGGGACCACCGCTATGATTATATAGAAACCGGCTCCCTGATTTCCATACGGCGGAACGTGAAAGATATCCTGATTCCAAGCGAAGAGCGCAAAATCAACATGTACCCCATGGATTACGAAGAGTTCCTATGGGCAACCGGCGACGATACCACTGCAGGGCTGCTGCAGAAAGCCTTCGCTCTGAAAAAACCTCTCGGCGACCAGCTTAACCGAAAGCTGATGCGGAATTTCCGCCTGTATATGCTCGTAGGCGGAATGCCCCAGGCTGTAGCAGAATATATCGAAACCAATAATTTCAGAAAGGTGGATCAGGTGAAAAGAGATATCCTGGCCCTTTATGAAGATGACTTCCGGAAAATAGATCCTACTGGAAGAATCTCTCTTTTGTTCGATTCCATACCGTCGCAGCTTTCCCGAAACGCGTCCCGTTACCAGGTTTCCACTGTCCTGGAGCATGAGCGCGCCGATACGATTCTGGAACTTATTTCCGAGATGAAGGATTCCAGAACCGTTCTGGTCTCTTACCATACCAACGATCCCAATGCCGGGATGGCCACGACCCGGGATCTGCGGCGTTTCAAAATGTATCTTGCGGACACGGGGCTTTTTACCTCGCTTATGTTCAAAGACCGGGATTTCACGGAAAACAGCATCTACGAAAAGCTGCTGAGCGATACGCTCAGCGTCAATCTGGGATATCTCTATGAAAATATGGCAGCCCAGATTCTGGCCGCCAGCGGAAACGAGCTTTATTATTATACCTTTTTGAACGAAAAGACAAAGCACAACTACGAAATCGATTTCCTCCTGGCCCGGAAGAATAAAATCTGCCCCCTGGAACTGAAATCCTCAGGCTATAGAACCCATGCCTCGCTGGACGCGTTCACAGCGAAGTATTCAGACCGAATCCTGGAACGCTATCTGGTCTATACAAAAGATTTCAGAAAAGAGGAGGACATTATCTGTCTGCCCATTTATATGCTACCCTTTTTATAGGGGCATCTCCTTTTCCAAAAAGACCGCCACACCAGCGTACCTAACGCCTGTGCAGCGGTCTTTCTTACTTTCCGTCCGCCACCCGCAGGGTCTGCGGGTGACTGGAGTTTACCGTCAATTTATACTGCCTAACGATTTCACTTGCCGTGAAACCGGACTGCATAACGCTGACAGGTTCATTCACATGATTACATTAGGCAGCATTCAGCGTTATGCAGTATACTCATGATTACAGGCTTGCAGCCTCGTCCACGATCTTCTTCAGAGCGGCCAGAGCCTCGTCAGGCAGCTTGTCGTAGCCTTCCTTCTTGGTAGCGAAGCCTTCCACAGCGTCCACACGGTTCTGCATGGCGCCCTGCAGGGCCTTCACATACTCCTTGTCGCCAAGGTCGGGCGTGAAGCCTTCCCAATCCATGATCTCGATATCCCCGAAAGGCCCCCACTGCTTGAAGCTGGCCTTCTTCTCCACGATGGACTCCAGGATGCCGAGGGTATCGGCGGGCTTCACCTTCTTGCCCATGAAGTCGCCGGTGTTGATGATGTAGCAGTCTACGTTCTTCTCCTCAACCAGCTTCTTGAACTTCTCATAGTCGTTCACCAGAGGATAGGTCCTGAAGGGGTTGGCATAGGGAACGATGCGCAGGGCGTTCATGTCCGTGCCTGCAGCCACGCGCTCTGCGGTGGATGTCTTGGTGGCCAAAGTAGCGCCCATGACGGATGCCAGCGCAGCGCCCTTGAGCTTCACTACGGGCGGGATGGTGGGATCCTTCATGATCCAGAAGATGGCGTTCACGGGAGCGTCGATCTTGTCCACGCGGTTGGGGCTCCAGAGCTTGGACTTGATGGCGCGGCCGTTGCCGTTCCGGATGTCCTCGGTGACCAGCTGCACCTTGCCGTCCTCGTCCAGGGTAGCGGAGCAGTTCTGGGCGGTGAGCAGGAAGGTGTTGTCAGGGCAGCCTGTGGGATAATCGGCCGTCTTGTCGAAGTAGGTAGGCTCCAGGGCTACGGAAGAGCAGGTGTCGGTGTTGATGATGAAAGCATCGTCATGCAGCACCTTAATCTCGTACTTGCCGCCGTGCTTCGCATGGGTCAGGGTGGACTTGCCGGATCCTGACAGGCCGTATACGGAAGCAACGAACTTGCTGCCGTCAGCCAGCAGATACTCCTTCTGTCCGCCGTGGCAGGAAGCATAACCGTTTCTGTTTGCCAGAGCCCATGCCATGGTCAATGTGCCCTTCTTGTGCTCGCCGAAGTACTTCATGCCCAGGATAGCGGCACAGTTCTGGTTGGTGTCGAAGTAGCACAGGGTCAGGTCGTCGCTCAAGCAGCTGTAGTCCACGTCGGGGCTGGGGGTAGGTGCCCACTGGGGATCGGAGAAGATATAGATATCCGGCTCCTTGCCGCCGCCGATGGGCTGGGACTCCTTGTACATGGCAACGTACTTGTCGGACATGTACTGGAAGTTCAGCATCCAGTTGTAGAGCAGGTTCTCCTCCCCTTCCGGAATCAACAGATGGGCCTTCGCCATGAACTCGGGATCCAGTCCGATGTAGCACTCCGCATGGTACAGGGTCTTCCAGCGGGTCTTGTAGATGGCGTCCATGACCACCTTGTCGAGCTTCACGGCATCCACGCCGGGCTCGCCCTTGATGCGGCGGGCCTGTGCATAACGGCCTGTCACGGCGCCGTCATTGAACAGCAGCACCTTCGCGTCTCTCTCCAGACCGATCTCCTCTGCACGGTATACCGGCATATCGGTAACGATGGTACCGGGAGAATTCTTTGCCATCTCATATGCTTCCTTCAGGGTGTTCACCTTTACTACGTTGTTGCCGTAGAAAGCGCCCTCGATGATGGAACGTGTCTTGCTGAAACCGGGCTTGCCTGCGCCGATCTCAGAAATGGGGTAATACGCTTTTGTTGACATTGGTATCGTCCTCCTTAAAATGGTATTTCCTACTCTCCCGGCAGAGCCGGGAGGTGATTGGTTCCCTTATCCTTTTTATTATCTCAAAACTGGTATCAAAAGTCAAGAAAGCGAAGTATATTTTATAACGATTTAATAAACCTGTCCGCTTATTCAGTTCTTCAGGAAGAATGTCCCGTCCGCCCGGGTCTCCCGCAGCAGCCATGCCTTCTCCTCATCGTCCATGTAGGGGGAGAGCTTCTCGTAGACCTCCCGCTGGTACTTGTACAGATAGGCCCTCTGGGTCTCGGTCATGTACTTCTCGTCGATGGCCTCCATGTCGATGGGGACCCAGGTGAGGGTCTCGAAGTGCATGAACTGGCCGTACTCGTTCTTCACGTCATTCTTCGCCACCATGACATTCTCGATCCGGATACCGTGGCTGCCCTCCACATAGATGCCGGGCTCATTGGTGATGTCCATGCCCTCCTCGATCACAGCCTCCGGCCGCCCCTCCGCATACTGCCAGGAAAGCCCCTGAGGCCCCTCGTGCACGTTCAGGATATAGCCCACGCCGTGGCCGGTGCCGCACTTATAGTCCATGCCTATGTTCCACACGGGCTGGCGGGCCAGGATGTCCAGGTTCCGTCCCGTGCAGCCGTGGAGCCATCTGGCATTGGTCATCTGCAGCATCCCTGCCGCCACCACGGTATAATGCTGCCTGATTTCATCGGAGACGGGCCCCAGAACGATCGTCCTTGTCACGTCCGTGGTAGCCCCCAGATACTGCCCGCCGGAGTCCACCAGGAACAGCCCCTCCGGCTTCAGAACGGCAAAGCTCTCCGGTGTGGCCTCGTAGTGCATCATGGCCGCGTTGGCCTTGTAGCCGCCGATGGTGGGGAAGGACAGCCCCAGGCACTCGGGAATCTCCCTGCGGAACTCCTCCAGCTTGTCCGCGGCGGTGATTTCGGTAATCTCCATCTTTCCGATGTTCTTCTTCAGCCAGTAGATGAACCTGGTCAGGGCCAGGCTGTCCTTTAAGTACATTTTCTCCATGTTGGCCAGCTCCACGGGATTCTTGATGGCTTTCAGGAGCTCCGTGGGGTTCTTCTTCTCCACCGGCTTCTGCTTCTGGGCCAGGGTCTTGTACAGTGCATAGCTGCAGTGGCGCACGTCCACCAAGGTCTTGCCCTTCGGGGAAAGGCCTCGCAGGAATTCCACTACTTCTTCGTAGTCTTCTACCTCTATGCCCTTTTTGTCCAGATATGCCCTCACCCCGTCGTCCAGCACGCTTTTCTGGATGAACAGCACGCTGCGCTCCTTCGTCAGATAGCCGTAGGACATGGCCACGGGATTGCACTCCACGTCGCAGCCCCTGATATTGAAGAGCCACATCAGGTCGTCCAGCTTGGTCAGGAGGAATGCGTCTGCGTTTTCCTTCTCCAGCTTCTCCATCACGTCGCCGCGCTTCTCCTCGAAGCTCCTGCCTGCCACCTGCTCGTCCAGAACGGTGACCTTGCCCGCCGGGAACGCCGGCCTGTCCGTCCAGATGCCCTCGGCCAGATCCTTTGCGTAGGCGATGGAAATCTGCTTGTCGGCCAGCTTCTCCTCGTATTCTTTGCCTGTCTGGGCTGAAATCACTCTGCCGTCGAAGCCCAGGGTCTGGCTCTTCTGCATGTTCTTCTGCAGGAATTCCGTGATGGTGGGGACGCCCTCCTCACGCATGCGGAACAGCTCTACCGTGGTGCCAGATAACTCCCGCTCCGCCTGGATGAAGTACCGTCCGTCCGTCCAAAGGCCCGCGCCCTCCTGCCACACCACCAGGGTGCCGTTGGAGCCTGTGAAACCGCAGAAGTACTCCCTCACCTTGAAATAGTCGTTCACGTACTCGGAATTGTGGAAGTCCGCCGTGGGAATCATGTAGTAGTCGATTCCCGCCTCCTTCATCGCTTTCCGCAGGGCAGCCAATCTGCCCTGGATGACTGTGTTCTCCATGTCTTTTTACCGCCTTTCTTTATCCTGTTTCTCTTCATTCCGGTCGAAAACAAACCTGTGTAACTACCATGATTATACTGCATAACGCTGAATGCCGCCTAATGTAATCATGCGAATGAACCAGTCAGCGTTATGCAGTCTGGTTTCACGGCAAGTGAAATCGTTAAGCAGTATAAATCGAGTATGCCAGGCAGAATCACTGCGGCTTTCAACGACGCATTGCCTGCCAGCCTGAATCCTTCCCGAATCGGCATCGCCGCTATCTACCTGCCTCGTTGCCTCATTCCGCATGTTCTTTCTGTCGGTACAGGCCTACAGCCCTGGAGGTGCCTACCCGGTCGCAGCCCAGTCGGAGGAACATCTCCAGATCCTCCAGGGTGGAGACGCCGCCTGCCGCTTTGATTTTCACATCGGGGCCGATATGCTTTCTGAACAGCTCCACGTCCTCCTTTGCGGCCCCGCCTGTGCCGAAGCCAGTGGATGTCTTGATGTAGTCCGCCCCGGCGTTGGTGACGGCTCTGCACAGGGCAATCTTCTCTTCTTCCGTAAGGTAGCAGGTCTCTATGATGACCTTCAGCACATGCTCCCCGCAGGCCTCTTTCAGAGTGTGGATTTCCGTCTCTACCTTATCGAAATCCCCATTCTTCACATCGCCGATATTGACCACCATGTCGATTTCGCCGCAGCCTTCTTCCAGGGCCTTGCGGGTCTCCGCCAGCTTGGCTTCCGTGACGCTGTAGCCCAGCGGGAATCCTACTACCGTGCAGATATTGATTTGCTCTCCGTAGGTCTCATGAATCCGCTTCACATAGGAGGGCGGCACGCATACGCTGGCCGTGTGGTACTTCACCGCCTCGTCGCAGAGCTTCCTGATGTCCTCCCAGGTGGCGAAGGCCTTCAGCTGTGTGTGGTCAACTTTGCCCAGCATTTCTTCTATCGTCATTTCGTTCCTCCAAAATATACTGCATAACGCTGAATACTGCCTAATGCGATCATGCGATTGAACCGGTCAGCGTTATGCAGTCTGATTTTACGGCAAGTGAAAGCGTTAAGCAGTATAAATTTGCAGTGCGACCCGACTGCAGACCGCCAGCCAGATACTTTCCCGTGGACACCACTGTAAATCCTGGCGGTCTGCAGTATAAGATGACTTCGCGCCCTGTCAGAGCATCGTTCTGTATTCCATCAAAAACAGAATCGCCAGCGCCTGGCCGTAGGGCATGGGCCTGAGCTCGATCTCCTTGTAGAAATCCCTGGAAATACGCCCCATAGGAGTCCCGTAGGAGACCTGGTTCACCACGCCGTCCTCGGATATGTAGTCCAAAATCGGATCCGCCGCTCTCAACGCCATCTCCAGGCAGCTTTTGTCCGCCAGGCCGTCTTTCACGGCTTTCAGTATGCCGTAGGCGAATCCGCAGGTGGCGCTGGCCTCCACATAGGAATCCCCATCGTCCACCAGGGTATGCCACATGCCGTCCGGAGCCTGGTATTTTTTCAGACTGCGGATCTGCGCCCGCAGCGTGTTCACAAGCATCCTCTTCACCGGCCCGCTGCAGGCGTGGATGGCCAGGAATTCGGGTATGGCCATGGTGATCCAGCAATTCCCCCGGCCCCAGAAGGCCCCGGCGAAATTGTTCCTCTCCTTGAAGCTCCAGCCATGATGCCACAATCCCGTAGTCTTATCGCAGAGATATTTGTCATGGAGCAGGAACTGATATTCGGCCTCCTCCTTCATCCTCCCGTCATCCAGGATCCGTCCCATGTTGGCCAGGAAAAGCACCGTCATGTACAGCGTGTCGTCCCAGAGCTCCTGCTCGTTGACGCTGTCCGAGGTCCTGTGCTGGAATCCGCCTTCCTCTGTCCGGGGAAAATGTTCCATGATCTCCTCCGCCGCATCGACGCAGGGCCTCAGATACTTTTCCTCCCCTGTGTACTCCGCCAGGAAAGACATGGTCAGATAGGGCGCCGCCGTATTCACGTTCAGAGCCGGAAATCCCATGTCAATCTGCCTGTCATAGTATTTTTTCAGGATATCCAGATATTTTTCGTTTTTCTCATAGCAGAAAAGCTTCCACAGCCCGAACAGCCCCACCCCCTGGGTCCACTCCCAGTACCGGTATCTGGCGATGTCGTCCCCCGCCAGATTGTGGCTCTCCATGTTCTTCAGGAAAGCGTCGTCCGTCTCGTACAATATACGGGAAAAGGCATCCGCCATTTTTTCGATCTTGGCATTCACCCGCAGGATCCGCTCTTTCTTTTCCCCGCATTTCTCCTCCAGCTTTTCCAGGAGGGCCTTGAGCTCCTTCGGCGTCTTCACGGTATAGTCCGGCTGCCAGTCAGGCTCCTCCACAGTGTGGAAATATCTGGGCGACCAGTCCAGCCATACGGAGGTGATCCCGTAGCGGTTTGCCCCTACAATGTCTTTCTTCAGGTTGTTCCCAATCATCACGATGAAAGGCTTGTCCGCCTCCGTAAGCCCCATCTTCTCCATAGCGGTGTCGAACATGGATCGGGCGGGCTTCTCCTCCCCCACCACCTCTGAGACGATCCATTCCTCAAAGCAGTATCCCAGGCCGTTTTCCCGGTACACATTCCGGAAGGATTCCCACTCGCCGTCCGCCACAAGGGCAATGCGGTATCCCTCCTCCTTCAGCTCTCTGATCACTTCTCCCGCGCCGGGGATGAAAGCCGCTTTGGTGACAATCCCCCGATCGTCGTAGACCTGTGTGCTCTCATCGATAATGGTGTCTCCGCTGTCTGTAAAAATGATTAGATTTTTCTTCATACTCCCTCCATCCGGCCAACATCAAAGGGCTAAGAACTGCTCTGTCGTAAGGGCTCCCATCAGAAATACCGCTCTGTAAATTTCCCTGCTGTGATAATGTTTTTTCCCTTTATCCAATCCGTAAAGTCCCAGGCTTATCAAATCCTGCTTTATCCTCATAACAGCATTTTTCAGTTCTGGTTTTTCGCGCATCCGATGTACCATGTCGTCGGCAAATGCCTTTGAATCATTGATTTCGGCCTGGTTTTTCCACCACACGTCTATATTCCAGCGGTCACCTGATATTCTCGTTTCAAATCCCAGGAATGCCACTCCCTTTTCGAGATCAAGTTCTCCGTCAAAGCGGTTCGGCCTCATATTTTTCAGGATATCCGATGCCAGTCCGTAATAATTTTCCGCATTCAGCCCGGCCTTATCGATATAAAAGTCCAAATCGTTCCACGTCATGATTCCCATTCCATAGCTGCCGACAATGTAGGCCTCCCCATATTTTTGGAGAAGGTCCAGCAAGCCATAGCCATGCATCAGTTCATTCGCTTTCTCGTAAATATCCATCCGTCTCTTTGCTCCATCCGCTATTTTATACTTTTTATCGATAAAACCTGTTCTAAATGCTGCCTGTATGCCGCCGTCAAAAAACCTCTGCTCATTTTCCTACTGTAAATTCCGGCGGTCTGCAGTATTACCGTAAGCTTACACACCGTTCTGCACCGAATCTGTCATAATATCCTCGCTTTTTTTAGAAAAGCGCCATTGCGTCAACCCCATCCGGCTGCTTCCACGCCTTTTACAGCAATATTATATGGCAAATGGTGTTTCAAATCAAGTGCCACGCTTACAAATCTCTACAGCGGCAGCAGCAGGCTTGTCCGGGCGAAATGCTTTGTCGCTTTTTAAATCGATATTACGTTAAACGGGCG
>OFGG01000378.1_pt1 | contig 39611 bp, 28 predicted proteins | sample 1521701 | NCBI WGS metagenome assembly OFGG01 (sample SAMEA3504081, study PRJEB24116) | mouse gut metagenome | biome: mouse gut; feature: mouse-associated habitat; material: faeces | place: Denmark | collected 2011
GTTTTATGCTTGATGGCATAGATGCAGATATCGGTATCCAACATATACTTCATAGTGCATCCCGCTCCTGCGGTATCTCCTCTTCCCGGCCTCCGCTCATGAAATCCTCGGAAAAAAGATTCAGGCTGCTCAGAAAACCTGACCATTTGTTTTCCTTTGGCATCAGGATCACGATATCCCCGATTTTGTTTACCGCCACTTCATCGCCGCTGAACCGGCACTCCTTGGGCAGCCTCACCGCCTGGCTTCTTCCGTTTTCAAATAGTTTCGCTGTCATCATACCCGAATACCTCCTTATGCCTCAAGTATATATCATGATATATATTATGTCAAGATATATCGTCATCCCCGGTAAGGCTCCGCGTCCTTATAGACGGAGCTTCCCGCGATCACTTTCAGCATACGCCCGGCACAGTATTATGCGTAAGCAAAAGAAGATGTAGCTCCAGCCATCAGGCCCTGGGTGGATATCCGCCCAGGGCCTGATCTGAATAACATATACTACACGTCAATGAAACTTGCAGTGACCTACAGCGAAAGACCGCCGGCCCTATATACATGTTTACGGCGGATTCGTAGATTCTGGCAGTCTTGAGCATAAATCACAGCACAAGCTTCTGCGCCTCCTCCGCATCTCCAAGCCGCATTGCCAGAATCTGCTCATAAGGCCTCTCATAGCCCTCATGGACTATCTCCCCGTTTACGGAGCCGTCCTCCTTCACCGTGAAGCGGTACTGATGGTACTGCCCCTCTCTGTAGGCAAAGTCCTCCCCGTTGTCCAGGTAATGGTCATAGCTGCCCTCTCCGGGGTATACGTCCAGCAGGAGAACATCGAACGGTTTCTCGCCCACATAATTCTGCTCCTCCATCATGGGCAGGATTGCCCCCGCCTTCACGTAGATCGGGCAGGTGTCCAGCGGAGCCTCCCGCACGAACCACACGGGCCCCTGGATCCGCTCCTTGGTCCAGTAGTCGTACCATGTGCCCTCCGGCAGGTACACCATGCGCTTCCTCATGCCCTGCTGCACCACCGGGGCCACCAGGATCTGGCTGCCCACCAGGAACTCGTCGTTGCACTCCCTGGCGGTCTCGTCCTTCTCGTAGTGGTACACCAACGGCCGCATGATCGGCGCTCCCGTGCGCTCCTCCTCATAGAACAGGTCATAGAAATAGGGAAGCAGGCGGTAGCGCAGCTTTACGTACTTCCGGTAGATGTCCAGCACCTCCGTCCCGAACCGCCAGGGCTCCTGCTCCCTGGTGCCCATGGAGGAGTGGTTGCGGAACAGGGGCGAGAAGCACCCTACCTGCACCCACCTGGTCAGAAGCTCCGGCGTGGTGTCCGCGCCGAACCCGCCGATGTCCGTGCCCACGAAAGGCATGCCGGAGAGGCCTAGGTTGCAGAGCTGGGGGATGGCCATCTGCACATGGGCCCACATGCTGTGGTTGTCCCCTGTCCAGGCGGTGGTGTATTTCTGGCTCCCGGCGTAGCAGGCCCTGGTGATCACGAAGGGCCTGCGCCCGTCCAGCTTCTTCAAGCCCTCATAGGTGGCCTTTGCCATGAAATGGCCGTACACATTGTGCATCTCGCTGTGGTCGATCTCCCTGTCCTCGTCCGTGAACTTCACGTCGTCGGGCAAGGGCCCGTGGAAGCTGGCGGGCTCGTTCATGTCGTTCCAGATGCCCCGGACGCCCATGTCCAGCAGGAATTTCTGGTTCTCGCCCCACCATCTGCGCACGGCGGGATTGCCGAAATCCGGAAAGGCCGCGTCCCCGGGCCAGACGGCATTGATGTAGATTTCTCCCTCCGGCGTCCTGGCAAAGTAGCCCTTCTCCACGCCCTCCTTGTATACATGATACGCTTCATCCTTCTTCACCCCGGGATCGTTGATGGTGACGGCCTTGAAGCCCCGCTCCCTCAGGCTCTCCAGGCAGCCTTTCGGATCGTCATGGTAGCGGCCCATGTTCCAGGTGAACACCCGGTAGCCCTCCATGTAGTCGATGTCGAAGTGGATGACATCGCAGGGGATATCGTTGTCCCGCATGCCGGAGGCCACTTCCTCCACGTCCTCCTGGGTCATGTAGCCCCATCTGGACTGATGATATCCCAATGTCCAGCGCTGCGGCAGCGGGCAGGTGCCCGTGAGATAGGTGTAGCCCTGGAGCACCTGGGCCAGGGAATCCCCGGCGATGTAGTAGTAGTCCAGGTCGCCGCCCTCGGAGCCGAACCAGTAGTATTTATCCGACTCCTGTCCCATGTTGAAATAGCTCTTGAAGGTATTGTCCGCAAAGATGCCGTACACATGGCTGTCCGTCAGGGCCATGAAGAAAGGGATGGACTTGTACAGGGCCTTGAAGCTGTCCACCTGGGGATCCGGATTGTCGGTGTTCCACATTTCGTACTCATAATGACGTTTGTCCAGAAATCCCGTCTTGTCCCCCAGGCCGTAGAAATGCTCGCCGCCCGTGAGCTTCTTCACCACCTCGAATGCGCAGCCCTTCCTCCCGGCCAGGGCGGAATGCCCCTCGGCCTCCAGGAGCCTGATCATCTCGCCGCTGACCCGCTTTAAGGGCTCCCGCTGTCCTCTGTAGTCCGCGCAGACCTCCGCGCCCTCCTTGTCATAGAAGTCCACGTAGAAGCCGTCGCCGACCCGGACGGAGACCTCTCCCGTGTGGATCCAGAGGCCGTCCTCTTTCCGCTGGGTGCGGATGTCCACGGACACTGCCTTTTCGCCCTCGATCGCTTTGGAGCCGGCCCTGCCTGCGCCGCTGCCGCAGAACACGTTCACGATCCGCGGCGTCAGCACCTCTATCCTGGCCTGTGCCTCCTCGAAGCTCAGCTCCACAATCTGTCCTTTTACCTCATATCCTGTCAGTCTGCCATATCCCATATTTTCCTCATTCCTCCTTACCTAGAGCGTGTTTGAAAATTCATTCCCGCCATATGCACGCCCCACATTTGCGGTATCTTTGGGTCAAATTCAGGTTACATAGCCCACTATGCGCCCTTCATTTGACCCAAATCTCCCACAAATTGTGACGCACATCTGGCAGAAAGCAATTTTCAAACACGCTCTAGTACCCCAATGCATGAATCCTTGAGCAATCAGCACCCGCTGTCCGGACCCCACAGGCAAAAAGCCCTCCCGCCTGCTTTCTGCCCCCGCGATCCTGTTTCATGTCCTATAGTATACAAAACTGCCGGGCCTTAAACCACATGCGCCCGACAGCTTTTTGCCTATTTCTCCTGTTTCGGCGCTTCCGCTTTGCCGGTTCCCTTCCCTGAAATCTCCTCCCGCTCTTTCGCAGCGGCCTTCTTATCTTTCGTCCCTGCCGCCCCTTCTGCCTTCTCCGGAGCCTTCTTCTCCTTCTGCGCCTTTTCCAAAGCCTCTTCCTTTGCCTTTTCCAGAGCCTCTTTCTCCGCCTTCTCCAGCGCTTCCTTTTCTTCCCGCTCCTTCCTCAGCTTCAGCTCCTTCTTCTCGTTCTCCTCCCGCTGCTTGGCCTCGGAGAGCCTGCTGCTGATCCGGGTGAGGCGGTAGATTTTCTTGATGGCCGCATCGTCCAGCATATCAGCGGACATGCGCCACTCCCAGTTGCCTCCAAGGGTGGAGGGGTGATTAATCCTGGCCTCCGCGTCCAGCCCCAGGTAGTCCTGGACAGGAATGACGCAGGTATTGGCGCTGCTCATCATGGCCATGCGGACAAAATCCCAGTATTTCTCATCGTCAGGCGTGGAAGCGTTGTCCATGTACTCCGCGGCGAAGTCCTTGGACTCCTGGTCCAGCCCCTTGTACCACTGCACCAGGGTCTCGTTGTCGTGGGTGCCGGTGTAGACCACGCAGTTCCTGTCGTAGCTGTGGGGCAGGTAGTCCGTCTCCTCCCTGGGGTCGAAGGCGAACTCCAGCACCTTCATGCCGGGATATCCGCTGTCCTTTAAAAGCTGCACCACGCTGTCCGTCAGGAAGCCCAGATCCTCCGCGATAATCTCCTTGTCCCCAAGCTGCCTGCGCAGGGCGTGGAACAGCTCCATCCCCGGGCCTTTCTCCCAGTGGCCCCGCTCCGCGGTCTCATCCCCGAAGGGAATGCTGTAATACTCGTCGAAGCCGCGGAAATGGTCTATCCGCACCACGTCATAGAGCTTGAAGCAATGATCCAGCCTCTGGCACCACCAGCGGAAGTCCGTCTGCCTGTGGTAGTCCCATTTGTACAGGGGATTCCCCCAGAGCTGTCCTGTGGCGGAGAAAGCGTCCGGCGGGCAGCCCGCCACGGCGATGGGCTGGAAGTCGGCATCGAACTGGAACATCTCCGGATGGGCCCAGGCATCCGAGGAATCGAAGGCCACATAAATCGGAATGTCCCCGATGAACTGTATTCCGTTATCATTTGCGTATTTTTTCAGTTTCTTCCACTGGACATGGAATTCGTACTGGAGGTACTTGTAAAATTCGATGTCGAAATAGCATTCCCTCCTGTAGTAGTCCAAGGAGTAGTCCCAGCGCTTCTTGATGTCCTCGGCCCATTCCTCCCAGGCGGCCCCGTCAAAGCGGAGCTTCACTGCCATGAAGAGGGCGTAGTCCTCCAGCCAGTCCGCATTCTCCTGGACGAAGCGGATGAAATCGGGATTCTGGGCGATGTTGCTGCGCTCGTAGGCCAGGTGCAGCAGGGGGAAGCGCTCCTCGTAAATCTTGCCGTAGTCCACCTTGGCAGGGTCGTCCCCGAAATCGCAGGCCGCGCATTCCTCCTCCGTCAGCAGGCCCTCCTCGATCAGGACCTCCAGGTCGATGAAATACGGATTCCCCGCAAAGGAGGAGAAGGACTGATAGGGAGAATCCCCGTAGCTGGTGGGCGACAGGGGCAATATCTGCCAGTAGCTCTGGCCCGCCTCCCTCAGCTTGTCAACGAAATCATACGCCTCCTTTGAAAAGCAGCCGATGCCGTACTTTGACGGCAGGCTGGCAATGGGAAGCAGAATACCACTTGCTCTCTTCATAACTATTTACCCTGTCCTTTCTTAGGAATTTCTTTCACAATTCCCTGCGTTCCAACGAACGTTTATATCCTGATTGATTACGGCGCTCCCTTCGGGAAAGGGACTGATGCGTCACGGGAAACCCGAAAAAAGGTATGTCTGTACAGCGGCATTTTCAGCATGGAAGTGTTCCAGAGCCTTCGGAAATCCGCGTTCTCCACTTTCCGATTGTAACCATTCCCGCTGCAGTTCGACAGCTCTGCAAGAGAGTCCGCCAGGAAAAGGCCTGACTCGTCATAGCCTACTACAGGAACATAGTGCAGCCATTTCCTGCCGGGATATGTGCGGATGAGAACGATGGGAGGGGTCCCGCCGGCAATCTCCCTTTTCAGCGCGTTCAGGTTTCCGGTGCAGTAGACCGCTTTCAGGCCCTGCCGGGACAATAGCTTCTTTACGCCCCGCGGGTACACGGAACCGTCTCTGCGCCTGCATGGCATTTCCCGATACAGCTCCTCACCGGACGCATCCTGTCCGAAATGCCGCAGCACGAAAGCGGAGGCGAAGGCGGAGCACTCCATGGCCGACTGGAAATCGATTCTGTTCGGGCCTGTCGGCAGGAACCGGGACGGATAGCATCTCCGGGCAAAGCACGGGCGTAAAACCCCCATCAACAGGCAGTCTACTATCGTGATGACCATAACTGTCTGTAGAACGGCTGCCGCCAAAAAACGGAGAAAAACCGGATTGCTGAGCATTCCCATGAAATCGGCCCTCCTTAAGCCTCTATGAGGCAGCGTCTTCCCCCGCCCCTGTCTTCCCCAGGAGCATGCCGCTGCGGGCCGCCACCCGGATGGGTCCTTCCGGCAGTTCCACCTGTCTGCGGCAGTCCGCTTCCAGCCCGTCCGCCAGAATCTCCCAGCGCCCCGGTCCCGGACCGTCCTCAAGCCCCGGGCTTTCCTCGGCCCACATACTATCCTCCGGCAGCCCTACCGCGAAGTCCTCCTCGGAACCGTTATATACGATGAACAGCTCTTCCCATGGGGAAGCCCCGCTGCCGGGATTCCGATCTGCGCCGCTCCGATTGTCCACCCGGAAGGACACCACGCCCTCCCTGTGTATTTCCTGGCAGCCGATCCGCTCCGCCGCGGAGGGGGATTTGTCGCACAGGCCCGGCAGCTTCTTCCGCAGGCGTATCAGTCCCCTGTAATACTCCACCAGCTCACTGTACTCCGCCGCCCTGCTCCAGCCCAGCATGTTCAGCTCCGGCGGGGCGCAGTAGCTGTTCTCGTCCCCCAGCTTCGTCCGCCCGAACTCCTCCCCCGCCTGGAGGAACAGATTCCCCTGGCAGGTGAAATAGATCAAGGCAGCCAGCCTGTTGGCGGCAAGCACGTCCTCGTACCCCGCGGAGAAATCCGCATCCTCCCCGTGCATGGACAGCACCAGCTTATCCCAGAGGGTGAAATTGTCGTGGGCCGACACATAGTTCACTATCTGGCCGCAGCTTTTGGGCACATATCCGGCCCCGCCCTCCCGCCAGCCTGTCACTCCCTGGAGGACAGCCTCCTCGAACCCCGTCCCTCCGTTGACGAATCCGGGAGCCTTCCCGTCGAACACGCTGCCCTTGATGGCATCCCTGGTATCGTCGCAGAAGATGGCGATGCCTTCCTGCAGCATGGCCACGTTCTTCTTCACCGCTGCTGTGGTCCCTTCCTCCATGGGGGAAGGCCCGGCGCTCCAGGGCTCTCCGTAGAGCAGCTTCTCCCCGGGGCCGAATGCCTCGTCCAGCTCCCTGCGGATGCGGTTCATGAGCTCCACGGTCATCAGGCCCATAAGGTCGAACCGGAATCCGTCCACATGGTACTCCCTGGCCCAGTACAGGACGGAATCCGCTATGTAATTGTCCGCCATGGCCCGCCCTGCCGCGATGTCGTTGCCGCAGCCGGAGCCGTTGGACAGCTCTCCGTCCTCCCCCCGGCGGTAGTAATAGCCCGGAGCCGTCCGCTCCAGCCAGGAATCCCCTCTGTGGGTGTGGTTGTACACCACGTCCATCACCACCCGCAGGCCCGCCCGGTGCAGCGCCTGTATCATCTCCTTGCACTCCCTGATCCTCACCGTTCCGTCACTGGCGTCCGTGGCATAGGAGCCCTCGGGCACATTGTAGTTCACAGGGTCGTAGCCCCAGTTGAACTGCCCGGCATCCCCCGCCTCGTCCACAGACCCGTAGTCAAAGAAGGGGAGCAGGTGCACATGGGTCACGCCCAGGCTCTTCAGATACGCCATGCCGGTAAGGGACGGGCCTTTGGCAGGACGCAGACCTCCCTCGGGACACAGGCTTCCTGCAGCGCCCGCGGCATCTGCGGAATGCGGGCTGCCCCCAGAGCCTCCCGCCCCGATGCCCTCCACCGTGAACGCCTTGTACTTCCCCCTGAAAGCTTCCGGCACCCCGCTGTCCGGGTCGTGGGAGAAATCCTTGATGTGCAGCTCGTAGATGATGCGCTCCCCGCATTCCTCCGGGGCCACATCCGACGAAAAGCCCGGCGGATCCGTCAGCGCCAAATCCACCACCATGCTCCGTGCCCCATTGCAGCAGCAGCCCACAGCGTAGGGGTCGGCTGTCCGCCTGTCCTTTCCCTCCGCCCGCACTACATAATCGTAATACATCCCGTGAAGGCTCTCCGCAAATTCCAGCACCCAGACTCCCCTGTCCTGAGGCTGCAGCTCCTTCTTCAGCCAGGCTTTGGAAGAGCCGCTATGGTACAGCCGCAGCTCCACCCGCTCCGCCATGGGGCTCCACACCTTGAATACGGTGCGCCCGTCCCTGCAGACCGCTCCCAGGTCTTTCCCGTCATACCCATATCTTTCGTCAAATTCCCTGCTGTAGGCCAAAGCCCCGTTCCGCTCCATATAGTCTGCCAATCCTCATTTCTCCTGATTCCGGCCCGGCTCCATGCTGTCCGCCCGGTTCCGGTTTTACGCGCCGCTGCCGCTTTCCCCATGGCCCCGCGGGCAACGGCACCGCAGACCATGGCCGCCCGTCCATCCATGCGCCCGTTACAGGCCGTCCGCTCCTCCCGGACAGATTCCATCCGCCCGGTTCCAGCGCTGTCTCCAGTTTACATCACTCCACCCGCAAAGTCAATCGCCGCGCCGCATCCACAGGCGATTCAGCCCCCTGTCCTGCCCCTGTTCTTCCGAAACTCCATGGGGCTGCAGTTCACCGCCTTCCGGAAGACGCGGTTGAAGTAGTAGATGTCATTGTACCCGGAGGAAAAGGCGATCTCCGTCACGGAATCCGAACTGTTCAGCAGCAGCTCCTTGGCCCGCTCGATCCGCACCTGCTGCAGATAATCCCCGAAGGAAAGCCCCGAAAGCTTCTTGAAGATGATGCAGAAATAGCTCCTGCTGCAGCCGATGTATTCCGCCACGGTGCTGGTGGAGAGATCCTCCTCCAGATGCTCCTTCATGTAGATGACGGCCTTCAAAATCCTCTCCGCGTCGCTCCCCAGAGACCGGTCTGCCATGCTTTCGTATACTTTTGACCGGTAAGACGAAAGCCACTGCACAATCTCCTCCGTGTCGGAGAAAAGGGGCACCATGATTTCCGGCAGCTCCAGCATCCCCTCCAGCTCCCCGATATACCGGGCGATCATCATCTCCAGCCTCCGCACGTTGGACGCCTTGGGCTCCACCTGCGAGATCAGCTCCTTCAGCCTCTCGAAGGCCCCGTCGGAGAAGAACCAGTGCTGGGTCCTGCACACCTCCCAGATAGCCGCCAGCTCCTCCCCCATCTCCTTGGGAGGCACGGCCTTGTTATTGCGCTGTTCGTATTTCTCCAGAATCCGCTGGAGGATGGCGTCCCCATTGTCCAGCTCCATGGAGGTCTTGGAGATATAGTCCAGGCCCCCCAGCCGCAGGGTGGCCTGGACATAGGAGAAGTTCTCGAAGAAGGACAGCACCACGAACTGCACCTCCGGCTTGATCTTCCGGCACTCCTCCATGAACTCGATCCCGTTCATCTCCGGCATGTCGATGTCCACGAACACCAGGTCCACCGGGTGCTCCCGGACGAACTGCAGGGCCGTCTTGCCGTTCTGCACGTCCCCCGCCACCACCATGCCGTAGGCCTCCCAGTCCATCAGGGACACCAGGCCCCGCCTGGCCAGTTTGTCGTCATCCACTATCAGAACCTTGATCATGTATGCTCCTTTGCTATCCGCACCGGAATGATGATGGTCACCTTGGTGCCCCTTCCGATTTCGCTGTTGATCGTCAGGATGGACTCTCCCTTATAGAAGCCCTCCAGACAGTGGCGCACATAGCGCAGCCCGATTCCGGCCGTATCCCCGTCTCCGTTGTTCTTGTAGCAGAAGGGGCGGTTGAGCTGCTCCAGCTTCTCACGGCTCAATCCGCTGCCGTGGTCCTGGATGGTGATGACCGCGCAGTCCTTGCGCTCATCCTGGAAGATGCGGATGTCCACCACCCCCATATCTCCCAGGCCGTAGCGCAGGGCGTTCTCGATCAGGGGCTGGAGCAGCATCCGGATCGTCTCCGTCTCCAGGTACTCCCCCTCCTCCACCTCCATGGTGGCCTCGAAGTCATACCGCTGCCGCTGGAGGTTGATGTACTTCTGCGCAATCTCCACCTCCGTGCGCAGGGTGCTGCTCTTCTCCTCCTTGCCCAGGTTGTAGGCCAGCAGGGACTTGAAGTCCGCCAGGAACCTGCTGATGGACTCCTGGTGCTCCAACTGGGCCATCCACTGCACGGAATTCAGGGTGTTCAGGAGGAAATGGGGATTGATCTGGTACATGAGCTTCTCCCGCTCGGTCTTCTGCCGCTCCTCTTCCTCCGTCTGCACTTTGGTCAGGAGGTTCTTGATGTCCACCTTCATCTCGTTGATCTTGTGCATCAGCTCCCTGAATTCCCTGACCTCCAGGTCCTCGCTGACGGGCTCCAGCTTCCCCTCGCCCACCTCCTCGATTGCCTGTTCCAGAGATTTGATGGGGCGGCCCAGCATGTTCCTGGTGGCCAGCATGATCAGCAGGGCCGGAATCGCCGTGAGCACGCACAGCAGGAAAATCTTCTCATACCATGCGATCATTTCTTTCAGGTACTCTTCCTGGGGCACACCGTTCACATAGATGAATCCCATATCCGACCGTTTTGCTACAAGATAGTAGTCACCGAAGCCCCCCGAAAAGCTGCCGTCCTCATCCAACGCCAAATCCAGGATCTGGTCCCGGGCGAACAGGTCGCTGTTGGAAAAAAGCACCTTTCCGTTTTCATCCAACTGCATGGAAAGATAGGAAGCGCCCCCCCCTGGGCGCATAATCCTCTATATTGGATTTCATTTCGATGTAGATGTCCAGCGTCCTGCCGTCAAAGACCTGACGTTCCTCCAGCAGGGAGACTACAACGATCTCGCTGCTCTTCCTTTTGGATTTGTGGAGGGCCTGGAACTGGTTCTCCCCGATCTGCATCACGCATCCGGCGGCAAAATCCTTGTCCTTGAAGGCCACGCTGTCGAACAGCTCCTCCTTGGTGTCGCTGTCTATGTATATGGCCAGGTTCACATAATTATTGATGAAGCCGATGGAGACAATCTCATTCTCCAGCTCCCGCCTGCGCTGGTACTTTTCGAAATTGTTCTCAGAATACAGGTAATCCTCCAGCATGGAGCCGATGCTGCCGTCCTCCCCCATCTGCTGCATCATGCGCACCATGGTGAAATAGCAGAATTCCAGATGGTCCATCTCGTTGCTCATGTTGGCCATCAGGGAATTCTCCAGGCGATGCTGCTCGACGGACTGGATGGTGATGCTGGAGACCATGTAGAGGGAAAGGATGCAGGCCACCAGTCCGATCATGCTGATCAGGAGAATCCGTCCCTGCAGGGATTTCGTGATTTTTTCCCTCATCATATCCAGTCCGTCCTGACGGCGATCCCCAGCTCCTCCAGCTTCCCGCAGGCCATCTCCACAATCCCGTCATAGACCTGTTCCGGGTCGTGGCAGTCGGAGCCTACGTACACCGAAAGCCCTGCCTCTCTTACCTTTTCCCAGAATCTGTCGAGGGGATATTGGTAGCGCTCCCCCTCCGAGAACTGTTTCTTCCCTCTGCGGAAGCCATTGGCATTGTACTCCAGCGCGAAGCCGTATTTGGCCGCGCCCTCCACGATGATGTCGCAGGCCCTCTCGCAGTGCGCATCCCAGGGCAGGTCGTTTAAGAAAATCAGGTCGGGATGTGCGGCGTACCTGAAATACCCGGTGCGCATGGCTTCTACGATGTTCGCGGCGTAGATCTCGTAGTCCCGGGTATCCGGCAGCTGGTAGACATTGATCAGCTCGCCGTTCTCCTTTTCATAGAAGTGCTGGCCCAGCAGCAGATAGTCGCAGTCCTCCCGGGATAGGAGCTTTTCATAATAGGCCCTGTCTTCCCGGACATACTCGCCCTCGAAGCCCCGGGTGATTGTCAGGCTGTCGCGGTAGGCCTCACGGAGGGCAGTAATCTCCCCCAGGTACTCGTCCAGCTCCTGATAGGGCATGCGCAGGCCGAATCGGTCGTCATAAAAGGGCATGTGGTCGGAGAAGCCCAGCTTCGATACGCCTGCCCTGACGGCTTCTTCCACGTATTCTTCTGCGCTTCCTCTGGCATGGCGGCATCTGTCACAGTGAGTGTGGTAATTTACACGTTGGATTGTTTTGGTCATGGTCCTTCTCCTTTTTTCTGGTTGGGATTGCACATAAAGGAGGTTCCGGCCGGAGTATCCCCGGGCATTAGTCGGGGCATCCCAGGGCATTGGCCGTGATTCCCGGCGCCGCAAGAGCCTCGCGCCCCGTCGCGCACCCGGAACCGGAGCCCTGCACAATGCCCCGGATGGGGATATTATACCATATCCCGTTTTCCCCGCACAATAGGAATGGAACAACCTTTATAGATACATCCGCATTTCTCTTTCCAGGAGGGCGTCCGTATGCGTCCTGATGATAATCGGCGTACCGTCATGGGTGAGACGTCCTTCCGATACGCCCACCAGCTCTTCCGTCAGAAGGTTCTCATAGCTGCCGTCCGCCATGTGGGCTGCTATCTCTCCGGTGTAGCCCTTCAGGCTGAATATCCCCACCACGCACTCCTGTCCCATCTTGCACCACAGATACGCTACATCCTTGTCGTCATCCCCGAAGCTGCCGTAGATGCCGTCTGCCGTAAGCTCTGTCCTCTTGATCTTCGCGCACCTGGCGATGAAGCCGGAGATGTCCTCCCCGCCCGAGAAATCCGTGGCGTCTTTGTCGAAGATGCTGGGCCTGTGGGAAAGCATCCTCTCCTGCCCCGCGTATACGAACGCAGTCCCCTTCAGCAGGAAGCTTAGGGCCGTCCAGTTCAGGATGGACCGCTTATCCTCCACATGATGGGCGATCCTGTCCTGGTCGTGGTTCTCCAGGCAGCGCAGCTTCACGAAATTCTCCGGGTATGTCCCTTCCTGCTTCTCGATCTCGTCCAGGTACAGGGACAGCGGGTGCGCGTCCTTTCCTTTCACATAATGCAGGAAGGAGGGCCAGATATCATAATCATAACAGATATCGAACACATCGTACAACTGGGAATCCGTGGCACAGTACCCTCCCTGGCTGCGGATGAACTTGATGAAATGCTTCTCCGTGGACTCTGCCAGCCAGATGGCCCCGGGCCTGACCTGCTCCACCGCTTCCCGGGCCTGCCTCCAGAACTCCACGGGAACCCTGGGGGCCACGTCGCAGCGGAAGCCGTCCACCATCTCAGCCCACATCTTCAGGGTGTCGATCTGGTACTGCCACAGCTCTTCCTTGCCATAGTCCAGATCCGCGATGTCGCTCCAGTCCGGCACCAGAGTCACGGTGTTCCCCTGTGCGTCCCGCTTGAACCAGTCCGGGTGATTCTCTATCAGCCAGGAATCCGGCGATGTGTGGTTGTACACCACGTCCAGGATGCACTGCATGCCCCTTTTGTGGATTTCGTCCGTGAGGTGCTTAAAGTCCTCCATGGTGCCCAGGGCCGGATCCACCTTCCGGTAGTCCTTTATGGCGTAGGGGCTCCCGTCCCTGCCCTTCCGGTTCAGGACGCCCGTGGGCTGTATGGGCATGAACCAGATGATGTCCGTGCCCAGGGCCTGGATGCGGTCCAGGTCCTTCTCCACCGCCGCGAATGTCCCCTCGGTCGTATGGTTCCTGACGAAGAGGGAATACATCATTTTCTGTCTCAGTTCAATATTGGTATTTGCTGCCATCTCGTCCTCCACCTCTATCTGTTTTTTATAAAAAAGATTCCCTGATACACGAACAGCGGCGGGATAAAGCGCCCCGCCGCCTCGTCTCAAAAATGCTTATTCGTTCACGGCTGCCGTGACTTCATCAACGATTTCCTGGCCGCCCTCAGCGTACCACTTGGTCACGAAGTTGTCGAACTCGTCGATGGGAGCCTGGCCCAGGATGATCTTCGCGAAGGTCTCCTCCTCCAGCTTCTGCAGGTTCGCCCACTTGGTAGCCATGGTGTCCGTCTGGCCGCTGAACGCATTGTAGATGGGCTCATAGCCTTCCTCCATGAGAGGCCTTGCGCCTACCATGATGGATACCAGACGAGGGATGTTGGAATCCGCGATTTCATTCTCCAGATCCCAATACTCCAGAGAGAAGTCGTCCTTGGGATCCTTCTTCAGCACTTCGATGGCGTCCAGGTCGCCCTTCAGCAGCTTACGGCCGGTGGTGTCGATGTCTTCCTTCTTCACCTCGCCCATGTTGAACTTCTTCAGCCACTCATAGGAATACTCGATTTCGTCAGCATTGTCATACACGTTGAACAGAGGATACACGGCGGAAGTGGAAGTATCCGCAATCTTGCCCTCGTTGATCCAGTCCTGCTCGTAGGCGATCAGGTAGTTGATGATCTGCACTGCCGCTTCCGGATGCTCATAGCCCTTGCGGACGCACACATACTGGGTGGTAGGATCGGACATGGGAGAGTAGAACTTCCCGTCGCCTGCCAGAGGAGCCATGTAGGCTGCCCATTCCTGGCTGCCGTCCAGGGTCACGCTGTCCACGGTATAGCCGCACCACCAGGGTCCGAAGAATATGCCGGCCCTGCCTGCGGTCACAGGCTCAAGGGCATCGCTTCTTACGAACACTTCGGGGTCGATTACGCCGGCGGCATACATCTCAGCCAGCTTCGCCAGGGCCTCCTTGGTCTGGGGCTGTACGGAACCGTACTCCACCTTTCCGTCATCGCCCTGGAGCCAATACTCGGGATAGGACTCATAAGCGCCGAAGATGGGATCCAGGCCCCAGCGGTTCTGTCCTACGGCAATCAGCTGGTCGCCGGAAGCAGGGCCTACGATACCGATCGTATTGTCGCCGCCCAGCTTGGCCTCCACGAACTTCTTCGCCACATCGAAGACCTCGTCAACGGTCTTGGGCACTTCCAGTCCCAGCTCATCCAGCCAGTCCTGGCGGATCCACATGGTGTTCACGCCGCTGGCCGTCAGGTTGGGCGCAGGGATGGCATACATCTCTCCATCCACGGAGATGGCATCCATCAGGGCATCGCCGCCGGAATGGACGTACTGCTTCAGCCTGTCGGAAGCATACTCTTCAAACGCAGCCGTCAGGGGCTGAATCTGGTCGTATTTCAGCATGGCCAGGTACTGGGTCTGGCCTACGTTCATTGCGTCAGGCAGTGTGTTGGACGCGATGCACAGGTTGATCTTCTGGCCGAAGTCCGTGTTGGAGCAGATCCAGTCATACTGCACATCGATATTCAGATCCTCTTTCAGCCACTGCAGATAACGGCTGTTCTCAAGAGACTCTCCCTCCCCGAAAGAGGTATTGGGATCCAGGCCGTGGCCCATCTTGATGGTAACGGTCTCGGCAAAAGGCTGCAGGGCTTTGGAGTCACCGGCAGCCGCCTCGCCGCCCTCCCCGGAACCTTCTCCCGCCTCAGACTCCTGCCCGGCATCGGCTTCCTCGCCGCCGGCCTCCTCGCTGGACTCTTCGCCGGACTCCTCGGGAGCCGCGGAAGACTCGGATTCAGGCGCGCTGCTGCTGCTGTCTCCGCCGCCGCATGCAGTCATGCCCAGAGCCAGGCTGCCGACTAACATGAGTGACAAAAGCTTCTTCAATTTCATAATACTTCCCTCCATTTTTTATTTGTATTTTCATCGGGATTCCTTCTAAGGACATATTATCCCTTCACAGAACCCAAAGTAATACCTTTGACGAAATATTTCTGCAGGAACGGGTATACGATCAGCACGGGCACCATGGCGATGAAAATCTTCGCCGCGTCCAGGGACTGGTTGTTCAGCTTGGAGGCCGCCGCAATCTGCTCCGCGTTCATGGTGGAGTAGTCCAGGGTCACCACCATCTGCTGGATGTAGGTCTGCAGGGGATAGCTGGCTTCCTTGGTGCTCAGCACCAGGCCCTGGAAGAACTCGTTCCAGTAGCCCACGATGGTGAACAGCGTGATCGTGGCGATGCTGGGCTTGGCCAGGGGCACATAGATGGACGCCCATATCCTCCAGGGGCCGGCTCCGTCCACCAGCGCCGCCTCCTCCAGCTCGGAGGGGAGGTTCTTGAAGAAGTTCATGGCCAGTATCACATTGTACACCGGAAGCCCGCCTGCCAGCACCAGGCCCCAGATATTGTCGATCAGCTTGTAGTTGCGCATGGTCAGGTACCAGGGCACCGTACCGCCGTTGAACAGCATGCAGAAGATCAGAATCCACATGAACATGTTGCGCTTGGGGAACTGGGCCTTCGTCCTGGAAAGCGGATAAGCCGCCATCAGGATGCACCCCAGGCTCACCAGCGTCCCCAGCACCACCCTGCAGATGGAGTTCCAGAAAGCGCGGAAGAAAGCGCCCTCGCCTACGATCTTCTTATAAGAGTCCACATTGAAGCCCACGGGCCAGAAGGATACCAGTCCCGCGTTGACCGCGTCCTTGGCGCTCAGGGATACGCAGAGCACGTACCACAGGGGCAGGAGGCAGAGCAGGCCGATGATCACCAGTACGATGACATTTATCACATCAAATATTTTCGATCCTACGGAATTATCTTTTATATTCATAGCGCCCTCCTATTCCAGTTCCGCTCATTTTTAGAATAACTTATATCCCGCGAACTTGTCGGCCATCCAGTATCCCAGCGTGATCAGCACGAAGCTCACGACCGACTTCAGCAGACCTACCGCGGTAGCCAGGGAGAACTGCAGGTTCACAAGACCGGCTCTGTACACCCAGGTGTCCAGGATATCGCCCGTGGAGTACACCAGCGGATTGTACAGGTTGAAAATCTGGTCGAAGCCCGCGTTCAGCACATTGCCCAGGGACAGGATCGCCAGCAGGGCCACCGTCATCTTGATGCCCGGCAGGGTGATGTGCCAGATCCTCCTGAAGCGCCCCGCGCCGTCCACCGCAGCCGCCTCGTAGAGCTCAGGGGCGATCCCCAGCATGGTGGCCAGATAGATGATCGCGTTATAGCCGAAGTTCTTCCAGATGTCCGTTCCGATCACCAGGGGCCGGAACATGCTCTCCATGCCGAAGAAGTTCACGCTGTCCCCGCCGAAGAAGTTGATCACCGAGTTGATGGGGCCCACATAGCCGAAGATGTTCAGCACGATCTTGGCCAGGATGACCCATGACAGGAAATAGGGAAGATATACGATTGTCTGGATAGGCCTGTACAGTTTCTGGATGCACAGCTCATTCAGCAGGATTGCGAACACCAGCGGTACAATCAGGTTCGCGATAATCTTGCCCAGCGCGATCACGATGGTATTGACCATGACCTGTCTGATGTCGCTCATCTGGAACATGTACTCGAAGTTTGCGAATCCCACGAACGGCGACTTCCACATGCCCAGCCCGGGGTTGAAATCCTCGAACGCCATCACGATGCCCACCATGGGCACAATGTTGAAAAGCACCAGCCAGATAATTGCCGGTATCAGCATTATGTAATAATGCTTCAGGAACTTTTTGTTGAACATATTCCCGCCCTCCTTCAAGTTTATGAAGTTTTTATTTGTTGATAATGCAGATTTTATCATTTTTACCAAACGCTTTCTATGTGATATTGTCAAAAAATAAAAGTGATCCATTTCCAATTTCGACTGCTTTTATCGGAAATATGATCACTTTTAAGTCAGTTTTGTAAAATTTGTTATTTTTGAAGAGAACATTTTTCATGCCGCTTTGGCAATATGCTGTCCTACCAGATGAAAAGCTCCCTGCCGTTCAGCTTAATTAACGCCTCCAGGAAATAGTAGTCTCCGTAGATGATGGAGAACTCATGCTCCTGGTCGTGGTAGGCCGCGGTGCATTTCTCCAGGAGATTGTCCTCCTCCTCGTTCCAGCGCACCCGCTCCTCCGCCAGGGCCCCCAGCATCTTCAGGGCCGCTGACAGGTAGATCCTGCTCTGGCGGCCTTCCTTCAGCTTGGCCAGCTCTATCAGGCCGCAGGAGGCGATGGCAGCCGCCGTGGAATCCTCCAGCGCCACGTCCACAGGCTGGCGGAAGTCCACGGGGATGAAGCCGCTCTCCGGGATGTTGGCGATGAAGTAATTCGCCACACGCTCGGCGGTGGCCAGGTAGGCCGGATCCTTGGTGTGCAGGTGGCTTAATGTAAAGCCGTACAGCGCCCAGCTCTGGCCTCTGGTCCAGGAGGAGCCTTCCCCGAAGCCCTGGCCGCCGTAGCTTTTCACCATTTCGCCGGTCTCTAAGTCGAACTCCACGATGTGGTTGGAGGAGCCGTCTCCCCGGATGAAGCTTTTGCCTGCCGTATCGGCATGGCTCACGGCTATCTGGGAGAACCTGGGGTCTCCGGTCTCCTCGCTGGCCCAGTACAAGAGCGGCAGGTTCATCATGCAGTCGATGATGGCCCATCCCCTGTGGTCGTCCGGCCCCCAGTCGTTCCAGGCCCGGATGAAGTTCCCCCGGTTGTTGAAGCGCCCGGCCAGGTTCCCGGCGGCCAGCAGGCCTCTGTTCCGGGAGGCGGGATTCTTGGTCACGCGGTAGTCCGCAACGGCCGTGGGGAGCCACCGGAAGCCGTTGTCGTGGTCGAGCCTGTTGATGTCCATCAGGCAGGCGTCCAGCTTCCGCTCGTTGTCCTCGGCAATCTCCTTGTAAAGTTCCTTTCCGGTCAGGGCGTACATCTGCCACATCATGCCGCCCCAGAAGCCGTTGGTCCACCAGCCGATCTCCTCCCCGGACTTGTCGTCATGGACGCCGTGGAGGGTGGTGTAGGGGATTTTGTCCTTTGACCGCTCTGCCACTCTCTCCAGCTTGTGGGCCACCCTGTCCAGGGTCTCCTGGGCCCATTTGATTTCCTGTTCGTTTAGCTGCATTGTTCCTCTCCTTTCTTATATCAAAGATACCTATCCATCCATTGCCAGCGCTGTCATAACAGCATCTTCAGACCACCGCCTCGACGATTGTCCTGCCATCCATCAGAAGCTTTTGCACGCCTGTCTTCTTATTTTTATTGAAATTGAAACTGACCATATAGCCCTTTGTCAGATGATAGTCATCCAGATAACCAACCAACTGCCGTTCCCCACGACTGTTGTACTCATTCCCCCGCCAAATTTTCATCTCACAGACATACTGCTCCCCCCGGTAATCAATGATGATGTCCGTCCGCCTCATGTCGCGGGTTCTGGCTTCCACGTAGTAATTGCCCGCCCCATTGATGATGGGCTTTAAGTAGAGCAGGAAAAACCGTCTGCCATTTTCCTCCAGAAACGACTCCTGCGCATCCGAGTAGATGTCCGTAAAGGACTCCACGAAGCGTTCCAACACCAGCTCCATATCCAGATGGCCATCGCAGACAAAACGGTTCCGGTCTTCCTCAGCGGCTCTGTAGATTGTGCTGTTCAGCATCTCCTCCGACAGAAACAGATTATAGAGCCTGGTCTCAAAAATCCGGTTCGCTACCGCTACCGCCCCATCGCGGCTTTTTATCATCCCAAACATTCTCCCGATATCCAATACACGGTTGTCCGTATTGAAGACAAATTTCTCGCCCCTGAACAGGATTGCATAGAAAGTACGCTTCAGCTCCGGGAAATCCTCCAGCTTCTTCACCATATCGTCAAACAGCGGATTGGACTCAGCCAGCAGTTCTTTGACGGCCTCCGTCACGCCGTTCTTCGTCCATGCGGAGCATCTGTCCGGAAAGCCCTCTTTTCCCGGAACGACCATATCCATAAGCTCGCATAAGCGCGACACCAGAAACGGATAACCGGAGGTGTAATCATGGAGCAGGCCTGCTATCAGCGGAATGTCCATGCCAACATGATGATTCCCCTCATACTCCGCCAGCATCCCCGCGATGTCCTCTGCCGAAAAGCTCATATCCAGAGCCAGATTAGCCGCGATGTTCCAGGGACTGTTGTACTGATGCTCTGAATTCTGCCGTATCCGCAGCTTCAGGTTCCGGACATCATAGACTCCTGCCAGGATGACAGACTGGAAAGTAGGCTGCTTCTTCCTGGCCAGGAACTTTTTCCGAAGCAGTCCCAGAAAGGTGATGAAAATTCCATGGTTGCCCGCCTGATCCACCTCGTCCACCATCAGCACCACCGGGCGGTCCGCCTCGCCGCACAGCCTGGAGATAAAGCCGGACAGCTTCATCATGCTGTATCCCTGCGGAATCTCTTCGCTCAGCTCCCGGCATTCCCTCCGAACCGCTTCGGAGATGCCCTCCACGCCCTCATAGCAAAGGGCATCATTCAAAAGCCCTAAAAAAGTCTGGCAGAAAACCTCCTCAGAACGGCACAGTTCATCCCCTATGCCCTCGAAGCTGATGGAAAAGACGCTGTAATGTCCCGACAGCTTTTCGGCCAGCAGATTCATCATTGTCGTCTTTCCGTACTGTCTTCCTCTGTTTATGGTGAAATACTGTCCTTTGTCAACCATCTGCACGATTTTCTGCAGACGGCTGTCCAGATTGACCATGTAATGCTCCTCCGGATAACATATGCCTGCCGTATTAAAGCATTTTTCCATATTCTTGCCCTCACCAGCAACTCCGTGACTACATCTTATACTGCCTAACGATTTCACTTACCGTGAAACCAGACTGCATAACGCTGACTGGTTCAATCGCATGATTACATTAGGCAGTATTCAGCGTTATGCAGTATAAAAATGTATGATTTTATTTTAGCATAGATTTGCGGAAGTCTCCACTCAAATTTTTCCATGTGCTGATCTGTTGTCGTCCCCTCAGTGCCGCACCGAGAAATAGTTCATCAAGATTCCCTTGATATGGCTGTAGCGCCTGGCGTAGGAATTCTCCACCCGGATCAGCTGCAGACCGTGGGCCGCGCAGATCTCGCTCTTCCTCCTGTCTCTGCTCAGCACCACCTCATCCTCGAAGTGCTCCTTGCCGTCCAGCTCGATGGCCAGCACCGGGCGTGGCTCCTGGCCCTGCTTCTCATAGACCACGAAGTCGAAGCGGCCTGAACGGAACAGGTCGCTTTGGTCCATGTCCTCCGCGAAGACCTGGGAGATGGGTACCTCTTTCTGTATGGTGAAGCGGTTCTGGGACAGCCAGATGTTCTCCAGGGCGTGGTTCAGGTTCTCCAGAAAGGCCTCCTCCGTGGCGGTGCTGAAGGGCTTCACCCCCAGGGCCCTGGAATTCGCCGTCTTGCGGGTGACCCGGGTCTCGCCGTTCTTCTTCACGTACTCCACCAGCTCATACAGGTCGTCCTCCGTGCCCTGTCTGTGGAGCCTGGCAAGGTTCGCGGAGTCGGAGAGCAGGATGAGGCGGTCCCTGGCCCGGGAGGTGGCCACGTTGATCAGCTCCTTATTGTTCTTCAGCCATTCGTAAGTACCCGCCTGGGTCTGGTCCGTGATGGCGGTGGAGAACAGCACCACATCCTTCTCGTCCCCCTGAAAGGCATGCACCGTGCCGCAGGACACATGGGAAAGCCCCTCCCGCTCCAGGGCCTCCTCGATGAGCTTCCTCTGGTTCACGAAAGGCGTGATGACCCCGATGCTCTGCTCCCTGTGGCACCTGGCATAGCCCAGGATTTCCTCCACTTCCCCGGGGGCTGTATTGCGCAGGGCCTCCCCTCTGTTCTTCACGTCCACGTACACCAGCGGGCGCGGCTCTTTGCTCTCGGAGCAGATCTGGAGCCTGGCATTGTAATACTTCTGATTGTTGAATTCGATGATCTTGCGGTTGCAGCGGTAGTGGTTGTGCAGCAGCACCTCGTCGCTGACCGCATCGCAGGCCAGGAAGGTCTTGTAGATGGAATTTTTGCAGTAATCGTACTCCTGGGCCACATTGTACTTCTTCCGCAGCTTCCGGTTGGGTGCCTCCTCTAAGAGGATCACCGGGTTGAGCTGCTGGGGATCCCCCACCAGCATCAGGCTCTCCCCCCGCAGGATGGGCACCAGAGATACCGCCGTGTTGCACTGGCTGGCCTCGTCCATGATGACCATGTCGAACATGGGGCCCGGCTCCCCCAGCCTGTGGGCGGAGATGCAGGTGGTGATGATGATGGGGAAGATTTCCTGAAGCTTTTTCACATTTGCGGTCTCTGTCAGGTATTTGGAAAAAGCGGCAGTCTGCTCCTTTTCATCCGTGCCAAAGAGGATTTCACGCAATTTAGCATATTTCTTATCATCCAGTTTCTTGAGATACCGGGCAGATGTGTAATAGAGGTATTTACGCAGCTCCTCCAAATCGTCGTACAGCAGGGCCAGGGCATCCCCGTCCGTAATCTCCCCCATCTGTCCGATCCGGTTCTGAATCTGCCTAAGCTGCCTGCCCTGGAGATCCGCCTGGAAGGGCAGCATCTCCAGGGACATCTGCATCCGGCCCTGGTACTCAAGCATCCGGTTCAGGGTCTCGCGGCGCTCCTTCAAGTCCAGCATTTCCTCATATCTGCGCAGCAGGTTGGACAGGTCCTTCGCTCGGTGGGCCCTGTCGTCCTTCCTCCGGTCCAGGGTACCCTCGAATACGGTAATCCCCTGAGCCTGTTCATACAGTTCCCGGATATACCCTATGGCCTCCCGGACCTTGTCCACGTTTCCCAGCCGCAGGACGGGGAATGGAATCCGCTTCCCCTGATACTCCATGGCTGCCAGCTTCTCGAACACCGTATTGACAGGGTGATTGTTATAGGAAGCAAAAAGTACCGTCTTTTCGTTGAAAAAGGCGGTGACAATGGTGTTGAGGATGGTATTGGTCTTCCCTGTGCCGGGCGGGCCCTGGATGTAGGCCACCGGGTACTTCATGGCATTGTGGATGGCCAACAGCTGATCCAGATTGGTCTGGCGGCTGATCAGAGCTAAGGGATAGTTCTTCCTGCGCAGGGGCCTGTCCAGCAGGTCTCCGAAAAAGGCCTTCAGGGGCACCGTGGCCCTGTCCTGGTTGTACATCCTGATGATGGCCTGGTATTCCGTGTGGAGATCCAGGGCGATGTCCATGCCTAAGCCGATGATGTAGGGCATGTCGTCCACTCCCGTCACCCGGCTGCTGCGGCGCATGACGCAGTCCTTGATTTTTTCCTGGTTCTTTTCGAAATCCTTCAAAAGCTCGTATTCGTCCCCGTCCAGGTATCTGCGGATATTCTCCTTTACCTCGCCGTAGCTGTACTCCGTGCAGATGGTGACGTCCTCCTCGGGCCGCAGGAGGCGGCTTTTCACGTCCAGCTGGAGCTTGCGGCAGGCCAGCACGTAAAGTCCCCTGGCCGTGTGGATGCTGAGCACGTTCATGGCAAGCTGCTGGATGGAAAGCCTGGTGGCTTTTTCCTTTTCTTTCTCCGTCCTCCTCTGGAAATTCCGGACAATGGTACGGAACTGCTCTCCGTCCAGCGGATAGCCCTCCCCGGTAAAGCTCTCCCTGTCCAGGTAGCGGACCAGGGCGAAATCCGAACGATAGGGCACGGTGTCCATGCGGTTGCACATTTCCAAGTAATTCAGAATCTTCAGGTTGGGCGAGTTGCGGAACAGGGATCCGTATCTGTGGGGATTCAGGTAGATGTCCTCCACCAGCTTTTCATTGACAGGCTGATAAGACCCCTCCACGATCTGAGAGGCGAGAATGGAATCTATATAGATGGTGTCATAGCTCTCCGTGGTAAACCGGCCAAGGTGCAGGCCGTCTACGGACAGGGTGCACTTTTCCGGATTCAGGCTGCGGATGCCGATCCAATACTTCGTGACCTGAACTTCTCTGTTCCTGTACTCGATCTGCAGCCATTTTCCCTCGTGGATGGCCCTGAAAATGTCACGGCAGATATTGTTCATCGGAATGCTCCTCTTCCATGGAATGCCCTTCTTCCATTGGCTCCCTGCACCTCTTTATACATGTTTTTGCGGTTTGTCTCATGGCCGCCGGGTCTCCCTCCCTTTCAGAGCGCCGGGAGAGCGTTCTCTTCGCTTAAAGCTTGGCTACATATTTGGCGCGGTCATCCACGGGAAGCTTCAATGCATCCATGGCCTGCTCGGCTGTCCATTTCATGCTGTCCATCAGGTTCTGTATGGATGCCAGGATGGCGTTTTCTCTGCCCTCTGCCCTGCCCTCTGCCCTGCCTTCTGCCATTCCAGATTCTCTGCTCTTGTTTCTCTCTTCCTCGATTTCTTCCTTCATAAGCGCTCGTAGTGCATCACACATGGCAAAATCCCTCCTTACCTCATCGTAGACTTTCTCATTCGCAGAAATGCTGACCTGCAGGACTGCCTCCACATTGTCCCTGTCCCCCGGTGCCGTCAACAATGCCGCCTTGCCTATGAAAGTCCTGATATCTTCCTCTCTGGCATTTCTGGACAGAATGCGCAGCCCGCTGTGGGCCTTAGGGCTTAGCTGCCCTGTCACCACAATCTGTGTGGCGAACAGCACATTCCCCTCTATATAGTATATTCCCGGAAAACGCTGTTCAACCTTAAGTCCCGCTTTTTTCAAAGCTTTCAGCAATTCCCTGGGACATCTCTCCCGGAAAATCGATACTGTCAGCTCTTCCGCGGGAACTTCGTCCACCGTCTCCCCGAATCCTTTGTACAGACATGCATATCCTATCGTCTTGTAGTAGTCGTCTATGGACAGTCCATCCTCCGGACTTTTGTACTCTACTACATTATATCTTTTGAAAATGCGCCCAATCTCATTCTCAATGCGTACATCCGCCAGCTTCTTTATAATGAGCAGATCCATCCGAAGCGGCGCTTTGCTCAGATTGTATTCTCTCTCAAACGCAAGCGCGTCTTTATTGGAAATCAATTCAAGCTCTGCCGCACTGTAGAAACCCGGGTGCCATTGAATCGTTGCCTTTTCAAAGGAATGCCTCTCTTCAAAGGAATGCCTCTCTTCCATGTTCCCCGCCACCGCAAGCACCTCCTGTCTGTACCTCCATTCTATTATCCGTCCCCCCGGAAATGGCAAGTGCTTCGGTTGCTTTTTTCCGCCGATTTGTTTATAATAGATAAAACACATTACAATTGCAGCCCGTTTTCAGATAAGAGGTAGGTCATGTATCAGGTCATCATAGCGGAAGACGAGTTTTTCGTGCGCCTGGGGATCAAGAACAGTGTCTCCTGGGAAAAATACAATATGCAGGTGGTCTGTGATGCCGGCAATGGCGCGGAGGCCCTACGGGCTATCCAAAAAAGCTGTCCTGACGTCCTGATCACCGACCTCCTGATGCCCGGCATGGGCGGACAGCAGCTGATTGAATCCGTGCGGGACGCAGGGCTGGAGCCCTATATCATCGTCATCACCTGCCTGGAGGAGTTCAAGACCCTCCAGAAGATGATGTCCCTGGGAGTGCGGGACTATCTGCTGAAGGCCACCATGACGGAGGCCGAGATACAGGCCAGCCTCCAGAAGGCCAGGGAGGCGCTGGACAAGCAGGCCAGGCAGCTCGAACCTGCCCGGGCTCCTGTGGGGAACCGCTTCTCCCAGCTCATGCAGGCCTATCTGGCAGATGAGTCCCTCTGCAGGCAGACCCAGGGCGCGCTGGAGGAACTGAACCTGTCCGTCTCCAGTGCCCTCCCCGTAGTGCTGGGGACGATCGCTGAGGTCTACAAGGCCGACAGCCAGGCCTCCGGCGGCCTCTCTGAGCATATCTGCCAGAACCTGGTGGATCTGGCGGGCCATCAATATGCGCCGGGCTTCCGCTGCCTGCCCCTTATGCTGGATGAGCGCAGGTTCTTCCTGTTCTTCTTTCCCGAAATCTCCCGCTCCGGGAATACCCCAGACCTCCATGCCCTGCTGGAGAGGCTGCGGGGGGAGCTTCAGGACTACCTGAACATCCGGCTTTCCCTGCTGGTGGACAGGGCAGGGGACTTTGCAAGGCTTCCCGCCTGCTGCCGCCAGCTTCTGTCGGCCCAAAAGCGTCAGGCCTCAGACCAGACGGACGGGATAGCCTTCCTGCCAAACTACCGCCCGGAGATCAGGGCCGCGCTGGAAATCATTCGGGAGAACCTGTCCGACCCTGACTTGTCGCTGCGCTCCGTGGCAGAGAAGGTGGGGCTCAGCGAGGCCTATTTCTCCTCCCTTTTCCACGCGGAGATCCAGATTCCCTTCCGGAAGTATCTGACCAATATGCGGATAGAGGAGGCGAAATATCTGCTGGAGCAGGGCGAATATAAAATCTGGGACATCGCCTGCAGGACAGGGTTCTCCGATGAAGGGTATTTCTCAAAGGTGTTCAAGAAAGTGACAGATGTGTCACCAAAGGATTGGAGAAAGCTATGAAGACAAGAACCCCCCTTCTGCTCCCCCGAACCCGTAAAAGCCTGCTGCGCTCTTTCACAGTCTCTGTCCTGTGGATCCATCTGGCCGTGCTGATGATAGCCCTGCTATCAGGCTTTTTCATACTCCTGGCGATTTCCCGCAGACAGACCATCCGGGAGGCAGAGGACCGTCTGGCCTACATGACCTATCAGATGGACAATCTCATAGGCAGCCTGTCGGACATGCGCTCTCAGCTCCTGCAGGATAAGGACATGAGGAGCTATCTCACCACCTCGCGTTCCTATGACGTAGATGATATCCTGCTGCAGCGGTCTGTCATGAACCAGCTGTCCATCATCATATCCTCCTGTAATTACATCAATTCCATAACGGTATTCCACGGAGACGGCCCTGTGCTCTGCGTCAGCAAAAACATGCAGATCCAGGGACGTACAGAGGATGCCCCCCTGCCTGTCCAGCAGTCGGAAAATTGGGAATCCATCACCTCCACCTCCGGCGTCACATGGGGAGGGCAATATCAGGAAATGGAGCTGTTCCTCACCCGTTACAGGCAGAAAGAGGCAGGTTCCACTGTGGTCTCTATCCTGCAGCCCATTGCCGATTATAAGAGCAGCCACCGCTTCTCCGTGTTTTCCGTCAACATTCCCACGGAGTATTTCAATTTCCTCTCCTCCCAACATGCGGATGAAGGCGCCTATGTCACCCTCTGCGACGCGAAGGGCGATCCCCTTCTCTCTGTCCCGGAAACTGCCGGCACATCAGAGGATTCCTGGCTTTTTCAGGATGTGGTGATTACCGGCCGTCTCTCCGGCACAGACTGGTATCTCACCGAAAGGATTCCTTTTTCTGTCTTTTTGCGGGATTCGCTCCCCCTGCTCCTGACCGTGAGCGCCATCTTCCTGGTGGCGATTTTCCTGGCGGTGCTCCTCTCCTCCCTGACAGGGCGCAGGCTCCTGAATCCTTTCCAGGAGATCACGGCCCAGATGAAGCCCATCAATGAGGGGAACCTTAGCCAGCGCCTCTCCCCCCAGAAATATGACGAGCTGAATATCCTTGTGGGGCAATTCAACCATATGATGGAGCATATCCAGAGCCTGGTGACTGCCAACAAAAACTATGCCGAGGAAAAACGCCTGCTGGAAATGGAGACCCTGCAGTCCCAGATCAACCCCCATTTCCTGTACAACAGCCTCACCACCATCCGCTGGATGGCAGCCATGGCCCGGGCGGAAAATGTCTGCCAGGCCCTGTTCGCCCTGGGCAATATCATCCGTCCCGTGTTCTCCCAGCCGGGCATCTTCTGGAGCCTGGACACGGAACAGACCTTTGTCCGGAACTTCATCGATATCATGGATTACCGCTTTGGCCTCAAGACCCAGTGCACCTTTGATATCCCCGATCCGCTCCTGCCCCGGCCTATCCTCCGATTCATCCTCCAGCCTCTGGTGGAGAATTCCTTCCTCCATGGCCTGCAGTCCTCAATCGATGCGGAGAAATCCGGCTCCATCCGCATCCGGGCCAGCCAGCTTTCCGTATAAACTTTTTACTCCACGGTCTGGAGATATTCCTTGATGTCCTTTTCCTGAGCGCTCCACCAGTCGATGGAAGTCTGGATATCCGCTGCCTCCAGCTCGGCCAGCGTTTCCTCCTTTATCCGGTCGAATGCCGCCTGGTCCTCAGCCAGCACCAGATTCGGGATGGCTTTGATCATGATATCCGTGCATCTGGTATCGATTCTGCTGATGTCTGCCGGGATACCGGGCATCAGCGCGATGACATCCTGGGCCATGGTTCCGGCGCTCTTGTCGAATGCCTTGCCCTCTTCCACCAGCTTCTGCGCTGCCTGTGAAGGCACTTCCACTCCGTAATGTTCACAGAAATCCTGCTGCAGCGGGCTTAAGGTACGCTTCCAGATCTCTGGAGAATTCCAGAGGTTCGCTATCCCTCCGTCGGACAGCACCGCACTGTGGGACAGGCCGATCATATGGGCAGCCATGGAGTTCGTCTTCTGGGCTATCTCCTTGGAATCACCATTCAGCTTCAGGTCGATGTATTCCTCTTTGATAGCGGGAGCCCCGTCCACCATTTCCCATACGCGACCTTCCTTGCCCATATATGCCATGCGGGCTCCCTCTTCGCTGTTCATGTAGTCGAAGACTTTCATGATCTGCTCCACATAGGGGGTCTCGGCGCTGACGCCCGTATAGAACTGCCAGCCGATGTTGAACTGCGCGCCGTCCCAGTTATACTGTCCTTCCACCGGGAGCACCATATAGCCTGCCAGGGTATCAGGGTCCTCGGCTCTGGCATTATCATAGAGGGAACCTTTATACCAGCCGCACAGAGGGGATACCAGCTGCCCGTTGGTGGCTTTCGCATTCAGATCCTCGCCCTTCATGGTCAGGGAGTCCGGGTCGAAGATGCCCATCTGGTTCGCCTTGTAATAATACTCGATGGCATGCCACACAGGGGAATCCATGGTGGTGAAGTTGTTGACCACCTCGTTGGCATTGTCCGCGATCCGGATGGAATAGGCATCCGACAGGTTGTGGAACCCATAGAAGCATCCAAATGCCCACCATCCCCAGAGGCTCCCGTCCGAGAAGGTTGCTACACCGTATACTTTATCACCATTTTCCGTAGTAGGATGGTTGTCCACGATCTGCTTCACCACATCCAGGAACTCATCCTCATCCTTCACTTCCGGATACCCCAGCTCCTTATACCAGTCCCAGCGGATGGTGAAGCCATTCCACTCCTCAGAGCCTACCGGCTCCTTTCCGATGAACGGCGTCCAGAAGTACAGCCCGCCGTCCCCATTGGAATAATACTTGCGCATGGCAGCCATCCTGGTGGCGCTCAGGGATTCCAGGTTCGGGGCAAGGTCCAGATAATCGTCCAGCTTCATCACCTTCTTGCCTGTCAGGAGGGTGTTGCAGTAATCCCTGTTCACCGTGATGATATCCGGCAGCTCCGATCCGGCCAGCAGCAGATCCAGCTCCTGCGCGTCGCATCCCTCCATGGTAAGCTCCACCCCCGCATATTCCCTGAGGGCCTCCTGCAGGTCCTTGAAGGTTTCCGTGGGCCATGTATCGCTCTCCTCATAATCCATTCCCAGGATCATCCAGGTGACTGGCACAAGATCCCCATCCGCTTCGCCGGAAGTCCCGCTTTCCTGCTCTCCGCCCTGGGAATCGCCGGATTCCTGCGCTCCGCTGCTTTGGGTGTCAGCGCTCTGGGATTCCCCCGAAGAAGGCGCGTCCCCGCCGCAGCCGGTAAGCATGCTTGCCATCATAGTCATTGTCAGCAACAGACTTATCCATTTTCTCTTCATACTTCTTCTCCTCTCTTTTCCTCCATGCATTTATAAAAAGGGGAGGAACCTTCCCCGATTTATCCCTTGACCGCACCTACCATGATGCCTTTCACGAAGTATTTCTGCAGGAAAGGATAGACGCACAGAATCGGCAGCGTCACCAGCATCGTGATCGTCATCCGGATAGAGTCCGGTGTCAGCGTCATCTGTTTCGTCAGCATCTCCCCCACCATCGTCGTGCTGCCGCTGCGGGCTGCCTCCGCGATCTTGTTGGCTTCGTTCAGCTTCTTGTACAGCAGGTACTGCAGGGTGTCCAGGTCGCTGTTCCTGGTATTGTAGATCATATTGTCGAACCAGGAATTCCACTGCCCCACAGCCACGAACAGCGCGATCGTGGCAAGGATCGGCAGGGAGAGCGGCAGCATGATCCTGAAGAAGATCGTCATAGGCCCCGCCCCGTCCAGGCTGGCGGATTCCCCCAGAGACTCCGGCACCCCATTTTCCATAAAAGTCTTCACCAGGACCATATTATATACAGATATCGCCCCCGGTATGATATACACCCAGAAAGAGTTCAGGAGCCCATAAGACTTGAACACCAGAAAGGTGGGAATCAGACCGCCGCTCAAATACATGGTGATGATGACAAGGCGGTAGAAGAACTTTCTGGCAGGCATCTTCTGCAGGGTGAACAGGTATGCCATAAAGGATGTCAGCAGCACTGACAGCAGGGTTCCGAGCACCGTGCGGGCCACGGATACGGTCATGGCCTCCATAAGGCCCTTGGAGCGCAGCACCTCCCTGTAGTTGAACCATGTCACATCCCTGGGCAGGAATGTAAGCGTGCGCACCGATATGTTCGGATTGCTGACCGACCCGATGAAGATGTACCAGAACGGGTAGAAACACAGAAAGGTAAATGCCAGCAGTACGATGACATTGATGATGTCGCCCAATGTGATGCGGTCCCTGAAGCTCTTCTTTTTCATCCTGGCCATATGCCTTTCCTCCTCTAAAAGATGCTGTTGCCGCGAATCTTCTTCGACAGGCCGTTCATCCCGAACATCAGCCCGATGGAGATCAGGGATTTCAGCATCCCGATTGCCGTGCCGTAAGAATAGTCGCTGCGCAGGAGCGTAGCCCTGTACACATACAGATCCAAAGTCTCGATCTTGTCCGCCACCATGCCATTGTAGAAGACAAGATACTGGTCAAGCCCCGTTCCCACGAAGCTGCCCACCTGCATCAGCATCAGCACGATGAACGTAGGCATCAGGGACGGAATCGTGATATAGCGTATCTTCTGCATCCTGCTGGCCCCATCGATGGATGCCGCCTCGAACTCCTCCTGGTCGATGCCCGCGATGGCTGCCAGATAGATGACTGCGCTCCACCCAAGTCCTTTCCACAGACCCATGCAGGTCTGGAACGCATAGACCGCATTCTTGCTGGCCAGGATGCTGGTGGGCTTGTCCGTTATATTTAAGTCCATCAGCACATTGGAGACCATCCCGTCATAGGAGAAGAACTGGAAGGCCAGGGCGTACACGATGACCCAGCTGATGAAATTGGGGAAAGTGGTGATCGTCTGGATTGTCCGCTTCAGCCTGCTCCCCTTGACCTCATTCAGCGCGATGGCGAAGAGCATGGACAGCGGCGCCACCAGGTAGCCCAACAGCGCGAAAGTCACCGTATTCTTCATGACCCGCAGCATATTAGCGCTGTCAGATAAAATCAGCTCGAAGTATTTCAGCCCCACGAAAGGAGATTCCTTTAAGGAAATTCCCGGAATGTAATCCAGAAAGGCCAGAATCCATCCGGCAATGGGCACATACCCGAATGCGATCACCAATACCAGGCAGGGCAATAGATAGATCAATAGCCTGTAATCCTTCTTCACTTTTTGGGATGGCCCGGCTGATTTGCCTGCTGACAGACCCTTTTGCATTGTCATTCCCCCTCGCTCTCCTATCCTCTTAATTCCAGTGCGCCTCAGACAGGAACCGCTTCGCTAGCCCCATCGTCATAGTCCTATTATAGGAATTCCGTCTCCGCATAGCCATGGAATTCCATCTCCTGCGCTTGTACTTTTATTCTGTCCGGAAAAGAGGGGTAGGCAAAAACCGAAATTTTATTGGATTTCCTGTACTTTTTTCAGATAGGGGAAAATGAATCCGCAAAAATATTACATTGCCTTTCTATCCCAATCCCCTATAATAAACTTTAATGACTGGATTCATGAAACGGAGGTATCCATATGAAGATCATAAACATCATGAACTTTGTAAGACAGTGCGACCCCAGGATGGAGGACTCGGAGCGCATCCTATATGAGACCACTGCCGCGGAAGTGGCGCTGGTGAAGGAATACGGCCTGGACAGCACCTTCCTGCTGCAATATGACGCGGCGATCGATCCGGGCTATCAGGAGCTGTTCCGCAGGGAGGCTGACAGCCATATGGAGCTGGGATTATGGTATGAGATCGTGCAGCCCCTGACCCAAAAGGCCGGCATACCCTGGAGAGGGCGGGAAGGCTGGCCCTGGGACTGGCATGTGATACCGGGCTTCTCCATGGCCTACACCGTGGAGGAAAGAAAGAAGCTGATCGACATTGCCATGGAAGACTTCCGGGCAATATTCGGAGAATATCCGAAGACCGTTGCCAGCTGGCTGCTGGACAGCTATACCGTGAACTATCTGGCGGACAACTATCCGGTCAAGGCCTTCGCCATCTGCCGGGACCAGACCAACACGGATGCCTACACACTTGTAGGCGGTTATTTCAACCAGGCCTACTATCCCTCCAGGCGCAGCATGTTCACCCCGGCCCAATCGGCCGAGCAGCAGGTCAACGTGCCCATGTTCCGCCTGTTGGGCTCTGACCCAATCCATAATTATGACGGAGAGCGGTACATGACAAACGAAAAATACCTGCCCTACCATGGCTGCTGCACCCTGGAGCCCATCTGGGAATCCGGCTCCAACCCTGAAACCGTGGACTGGTTCTTCCGGAACTATTTCCGGAATGAAGACCTGGGCTTCTCCTATGCCCAGCTTGGGCAGGAGAACAGCTTCGGCCCGGACCTCCTGCCCGGCCTACGGATGCAGTTCGAGAAGCTGAAGAGCTGGCCCGACCTGTGCGTCTGGAAAATGGGGGAGACGGGAGAATGGTTCCGGAAGACTTATCCCGACGGCACGCCTGCCACCAGCGTCAGCGCCCTGGACGACTGGGACGGCACGGACCGGATTCAGTCCGTCTACTACGACTGTAAGAATTACGTCGCCAATCTCTTCCGCTGCGACGGGAAAGTCTTCCTGCGCTGCCTGTACTGCTTCGATGAGGACGCGCCGGAGAGGTATCTGGACAGGCCCTGCGAGACCTGGGATGCCACCTATGAGAACCTGCCCGTGGTGGACACGCTCCTGTGGGAGGGAAACCAGGGGCTTGTACTGGATCTCCAGGGCATGCCCCTCTGCGTGGCAAAGGCAGGGGATGGGTGTCTGACCGTGTCCTGGGGGGACAGACAGGTAATCTTCACGGAAGAGGGCATCCGAATCAGAGGCATCCGGGAACTGTTCCTCGATGCAAAGGGCTGTCCGGCACAGCCAAGCTGCCGCGAGGACCGAATCTGTTACCGTTATGGGGAACGGGAATATGCGCTCTGCGCGGCAGGCGGAACCGCCGTCCCAAAAGACAGCGGCTTCCGGATTCTTTCTTCCGGTGAGGAGCTTACCCTCTTCCTGGCGCGGCGCTGAAGCTCCACCTGGCAGAAGCGCGGGAACTATTATGACTTATACTGCGCAAAAACGAAAAACACGGGCAAAACATATCGAAATACCGTCATTTACATGCGCCTACCAGGGCATATTTGTAAATGCCGGCGGTCTTGAATATAGCTTAATGCGCAGCAAAGCTGCAGAAGTCAGCCCCCCGAACAGCCGGCTTTCTGCAGCTTTTGTCTGCGCAGGCTCCAGGATAGGATGCGCAGACATCGAGGTGCTGCCTGAGCGGCCGGCTCTCTGCTACTTTTGTCTGCGCAGGGCAGAGCCTGTGCGCACCGTGGCCGTCCCCGCCTGCTTCCGTTTAAATCACCGTCAACACCCCAACCGATTTCAAAAACAGAATCAACAGCAGCACCGGCGCCACGAACTTCACCATCACCACATACAGCCTGCGTCTGCCAAACTTGTCCCCTGTCTTCTCCACCTCGTCGATGACAGCCTTGGGCTTCAGCAGCCATCCCACCAGGACACAGGTTCCGATGGCCACCAGGGGCATGAACAGGTTGTTGCTCAGATAGTCCATGACATCCAGAATCTGGGCCGTGGCCCCGTTGGGGAGCTCCAGCTCGAAATACCATATGTTGTAGCCAAGGCATACCACAATCCCCGCAGCCAGGGCCACCGCCATTTCCACCAAAGACGCCTTCAGCCTGGACCAGTGGAACTTGTCCATCAGGCTGGAGACCACCGCCTCCATGACGGAGATCGCGCTGGTCAGGGCCGCGAACAGCACCATAGCGAAGAACAGGCATCCAATCACATGGCCGATCCCGCCCATCGCCGCAAAGACCCTGGGGAGCGAAACAAACATCAGGCTGGGCCCGGAGGCCTCCATCCCCTCCCTGCCCATGAAGGTGAATACAGCCGGGATAATCATAACGCCGGCCAGGAATGCCACCAGGGTGTCGAAGATCTCAATCTGGTTGATGGAGCGGACCAGGTTCGCGTCGTCCTTCACATAGGAGCCATAGGTCACCATGATTCCCATGGCCACGCTTAAGCTGAAGAAGAGCTGCCCCATAGCATCCAGGAGCACGGTAAAGAAGCCCTGCAGGGTGATGCCGCTCAAATCCGGCACCACATAGATCCGCATTCCCTGCAGCCCCGTCCTGGTGACGCCGTCCGCGTCCGTATGGGAAATCGTCAGGGAAAAGACAGCGATCCCCAGCACCAGGAGAATCAGAATCGGCATCAGCACCTTGGAGAAGTTCTCAATCCCCTTGTTCACCCCGAGGATGATGATCACGGATACCACGGCCAGGAAGATCGCCAGCATCACGATGGGGGAGAACTGGCTGGTAATGAAATCCGTAAAATACCCGTCCTGGGCCGCTTGCATACCCTCCCCCGTGAGATAGGCCAGGAAATACCGGATCACCCACCCGCCGATCACACAGTAATAGGGCAGGATAATCACCGGCACCAGGGAGGCCACCACGCCCAAGAATCCCCACTTTGGCCGCAGCTTCGCGTAGGCCGTCAGCGGGCTCTGCTTGGTCTTCCTGCCGATCGCCACCTCCGTGACGAGAAGCGTGAACCCGAATGTCAGCGCCAATACAAGGTAGATGACCAGAAACAGCCCTCCCCCGTCCTTTGCCGCCAGATAGGGGAACCTCCAGATATTCCCCAGCCCTACGGCGCTTCCGGCCGCCGCCAGGACAAAGCCCACCGAGCCTGAAAATGAATTCCTTTTTTGATGTTCCATACCTTTCCTCCAACCTTTCCTCGTTTGTCTGTCTTCAATGGCCAAGTAATAGAAATCTCATTATACTAAGGGAGGGCGGATTTTACAAGGGTCTTTTATAATGCTATTCGGATAATAAAATCATATATTCACACCTATTTTTCAGATTGATTTTCCCGCGGTGCGGGAATATAATATGACAGTTCTTTGAAACCACAAAGGACGCGAATCGCATCCTCCAGAACCTGATGCTGGCCAGCGGGCAGAAAATCCTTCCGGAAAAGACCCTTGTCATTTTCGATGAGATACAGGACTGCCCCAAGGCCATCAACTCCCTGAAATATTTCTGCGAAAATGCGCCCGAGTACCACATTGCATGCGCCGGCTCTTTGCTTGGAATCGCGTTGGCCAGGCCGTCTTCCTTTCCCGTGGGCAAGGTGAACTTCATGCAGATCGATCCCATGACCTTCACGGAATTCCTCCTGGCCAACGGGGATGCGAACCTGGCCGCATTTCTGGATACCGTCCGTACACCGGAGCCCCTTCCGGATGCCTTTTTCAACCCTTTGTACGAGAAGCTGAAAATGTATTATGTGACCGGAGGCATGCCGGAGCCTGTGCTGATGTGGACCCAGGCCCGCGACGTGGATGCCATGCAGGAATCCCTGTCCGACATCATCGGCGCATACGAACGGGATTTCGCAAAGCATCCCGACGTGACCCAGTTCCCGAAAATCTCCATGGTCTGGAAGTCTGTCCCCTCCCAGCTCGCCAGGGAGAACAAGAAATTTCTCTATAAAGTCGTGAAAGAAGGCGCCAGGGCCAGAGAATACGAAGATGCGCTGCAGTGGCTTGTGGACGCCAGGCTGGTGCACAAGGTCTACCGGAGCAGCGCCCCGGGGCTCCCCGCCTACGCCTATGACGACCTGTCCGCCTTCAAAATCTATCTCGCAGACGTAGGCCTGCTACGCCGCCTGGCAATGCTGGCCCCCACCGCTTTCGGCGAAGGGAACCGGCTGTTCACCGAATTCAAAGGGGCCCTGACAGAAAATTACGTCCTTCAGGCATTAATCGCCCAGTTTGAAGCCGCCCCCAGATACTGGAGCCAGAGCAATCCGCCCTATGAGGTGGATTTCCTGATTCAGCGGAACAATGATATCTTCCCTGTGGAGGTCAAATCCGAAGCCAATACGACCAGCAAAAGCCTGAAAAAGTTCAAGGAACTGTTTTCCGATAAAGTAAAATTGCGGATTCGCTTCTCTCTGGACAACCTGAGACTGGACGGGGACGTGCTGAATGTCCCTCTCTTCATGGCCGATCATACAGACCGTCTGATTGGGGCCGCTTTGGAACGGTGCGGTTCCTAAGTCCGGATCATCCCCGGGGCCTTCCCCCCACCCGCTCCCCCAGGCGCACCCTGGTCTCCAGCCCAAAGCGGGAGTTCTCCAGGATGTCCCCGTCCGGCAGGGCCGCGCCTTTTTCGGTCATGAGGATCACCGTGGAGCCGCCGAAGGCGAAACGCCCCTTCTCCCAGCCCCTGCGCACCCGCTCGCCCCTGGCATGGTTCCTGATCTCCCCCACCAGCAGCGCGCCCACCTCCATCTGGAGCATCTCTCCGAAATGCTCCGAACGGATGGTGCAGTATTCCCTGGTGTTCTCCTTGTAGATGGGGAAACGGTCGTTGGCCACCGGATTCACCGTGTGCAGCACCCCGGGAATCCGCACGGGCTCTGATACCCTGCCGTTGTCCACATAGATATACCGGTGGTAGTCCTCCACGCACAGCCGGAACACCCACACATATCCCCCGGCATACCTCGCGGCCAGCCGATAGTCCCGCAGAAGGCTATATACCGTATACCGTGTATGTTTGATTGTAAATTCGCACTGATTGTCTACGGGATAGACCGTGAGCCTGCCGTCACAGGGGCTCACCAGAGCCTCCGGGCAGGGGTCTAACCTCCGCGCTCCCGGGGCCAGCCTCCTGGTAAAGAACTCATTGTAGGAGGCATATGCCTGCTTCCGGTAATCCGCCATGTCGATGGAATGGCTGCGGATGAACCGGGGAATCAGCCCCCTTGAGAGCCCGGAATCCAAAAAGGCCCCTGCCAGTCTCGAGACCGCCGGGGACACCAGGAGCTTCACCAGCGCCCTGCCGGGCACATGGCCATAGAGCCCCTCCAGAAGGGCATCCTGCAGGGAGCCCGCCTCCACGATCGTACCTTTCCTGTCCACTACCACCGAACCCATAAACGCTCCTTTCCCTGCGCCCGCAGCCCCTTCCAGGCCCACGCCTGCCGTAACCTCATATGCGCCCCTTCAGCAGATTCCTCCAGCTATGCCACGCAAAGAGGATCACCACCACCGCCAGCGCCACCGCCGCCACGATCAGCAGCACCTGCTTCACGTTAGGCTTCCGGAGCCGGAAATTCAAAATGAACAGGAACCCCACCAGCGCCACCACGATATGCAGCACTGCGATGAAAGCCCCGTGGGTGGGGAACAGCGGTGATACCACGAACAGCAGCGGCAGCGCGATCGCCATGGAGGTGATGGGCAGCCCCTGATAATACTTACGCGCCCCCCCTTCTTCCCTCTGGCGCTTGGCCTCCATCACATTGAAATACCCCAGCCGTATCAGCCCTGCCAGCCCGTACAGCGCCAGGATGGCCATGCCGTAGATGTGGTCCATCCCAAGCTTGTAGCAGATCACGATGGGCAGCACCCCGAAGCAGACGATATCGCACAAGGAATCTATCTGGATTCCGAAGCTCTCCTCGTCCTCCGTCCGGTTCTTCTTGGTCCTGGCGATCTTCCCGTCGAACATGTCGCAGAACCCGGAAAAGGCCAGGAAGAAAATCGCCCACTGCAGCTGCCTGGAGCTGGCGCAGAAAATGCCCGCCACCGCGGATATGAAGCTGATATATGTCAGTATCACCGTATAATCATAAAATCCTATCACAGGAAACCCTCCTCACATTTCTCCCCGACTCCCGAAATATCCTCCTGTAATCCATACGCTCAGGCCCGCCCGACGGCATGGCCCCCAAGGTAAAATAGTACAAAGTATATATCGGCAGAATCTGTCCAATCTATTAGCTTTTGCCGCCGGAATCCTCAAGTCTGCCGCTCCCGCCGGAGCATGTAGTACAACTGGGCCACGATGGTGAAGACCGCGCTGACCAGAAGCTCCCCGTAATACCCCATCCCCCTGGACAGGATCATGGCCGGCAGCAGCACCGTTCCGAACACCGGCGCGAAGATGGTCATGAACAGCGCCTCGCTGATCCCCATGCCTCCCGGAAGGGGCAGCATATCCACGGAGACGGATATCACCGCCTGCAGTAACACCACATCCCACAGGGGCGTGCCGGACATCCCGAAAGCCTGGTACACTGTCCATGTCACGAAGAACAGGGCCATCCGCTGCACAAAGGTGATCAGAATCACCCGGAAGATCAGGCCCACGTTCCGCTTCAGGTACAGCGCCGTCTCCCCGTACACCTCCATGGATTTCCCCAGTTTCCTGCCCCGCTCTTCCTTATGCCTCACGAACCGCAGCCGCTCCAGCAAAGCCAGGCCTTTGCACAGGAAGAACTCCGTCAGGGACGGGCAGAACACCAGCAGCGTCATGAAGGCCACACAGAACACGTTCAGCGACAGCCCCAGGTAGAATACCGGGAGGATCTCCTCCAGATAGCGGTGCATGAAGCCCCGGCCGAAGCACACCACGCCAGCCCCGATCACCACCAGCACCAGCTTGTAGGTGATGGTCACCACCATCAGTATCACCGCAGCCACCGGGATGGGTATCTTCTCCTTTTTCATGAAATAGACCTGGGCGGGCTGGCCGCCACTGGCAGAGGGCGTGATGCAACTGAAAAAGAACCCCGCCGAGGAGAACAGGAAACAGATCCGCTTCCTCAGTCGGATGCCGAAGGAGGCCAGCATATGCCAGAGGATGATGGACTCTCCCCAGATGAAGACCAGTACCAGAACCAGTCCGGGAATCAGCCAGCGCATGTCCGCTTCCCGGATGGCACCCGTCATGGCTTCCAGATCCTCCCCGTGGAAGACGCCGTAGATGGTGAGCCCGAAGACCGCGGCCAGAAAAAGGGTATTCCATATTATTTTTTTCACCGGAATGCTTTTTTTCACTGGAATACCTTTTTTCCATGCCCCCACGTATCTCTTCCTCCCAGATGAAGCGCTCTGTTGATTCTGTTCAAGATCCTCTCATAAGTCCCCCATATCCTTTGTCTCTTCCCGATGAAGAGGCAGATCTCCGCCAGGAGGACGCCGCCTATCACATCCGGTATCACATGCTGCTTGGTGGTCAGCGTGGAGATGCAGACCAGGAGCGCCATCAGGCAGGACAGCCCTCTATACCATTTCGGAATGCTCTCCTTCCCCCGCAGCCCGATGTAGCAGAACCAGCTCACCAGACAATGGATGGACGGGAACAGATTGTCCGCCGCGTCCGTGGCGTACAGGCCGATCATCACCTGGTTCCAGAAACCCTCCGGCGCCACCGCGGGCCTGGTGTTGGTGGTAGGGTAGAACAGGTAGAAGGCCAGGCACACGGCCCTGGACAGGAAGTCCGCCGCGAAGAACTGACACACATGTCGTTTCTCCTGTCTGGCGATCAGGATGTAGTTCACGATCCAGAACAGATAGCACCCCAGGTAGATTGCCGCCGTCCAGGGCACAAAGGGTATCAGACCGTCCAGCTCTCCCTCGATGTCATGATGGAACCAATCGCTGGTGAACACTCTGGACCCGAAGTACACCGTCATGTTCCAGGCCACAGCCACGATCAGCGGAATCCGTCCATATGACGGAATCAGGGAATTCAACATTTTTCGCACCTTTAGTACCCCCGTTCTCACTTTCCTATTAAGTCCATATAAGAATATATCAAAATTCTGATTCCGGCTCAATACGTTTTCCTATATCTTTAACAAATCTTTAGAGAATATTAAGCGGGGGGATTTTGCCAGAAAATACACGGATGTGCCAGCGCCGGAAAGGCTCTCCGGACGCTGGCACATAGACTTCTTCCTGATTCATCGGACGCGTTTCAATCTGTTTCTTTTACTACACTCGCTTCGGCGCCTCAACCCTGGG